>Ga0255346_1003601_pt1 | contig 17987 bp, 19 predicted proteins | sample wastewater_treat_FD_194410 | JGI IMG/M metagenome (GOLD analysis project Ga0255346, IMG submission 194410) | Wastewater microbial communities from Lulu Island WWTP, Vancouver, Canada - plant22 | ecosystem: Engineered > WWTP > Wastewater > Unclassified | place: Canada: Vancouver, British Columbia... | reverse complement strand
GGGGTTCTCATTTCATTTATAATAATCTTCCTTGGGATACAGCTGCTTATGACATCCGTTGCAAAAATACACCAGCCCGAACCGGTCCGGTTCAGCTGGCTATTGGTACTTGCCCTTGCCTTTTCCTTTATCATCAAGGTCTGGCAGGCGTTCTTCTACATCGAGATCGGCAAAACTATCAAGTCCTCTGCAATTAAGGCAACGGGTCTGGATAGCCGCAACGATGTGATTTCCACTTCTGCTGTGTTATTGAGCGTTTTTCTCGGCAGACTGACCGATCTTCCGCTGGATGGCATAATGGGTGCTGCAGTGGCTCTCTTCATCATATATTCGGGAATAAAACTGATAAAGGAGACTGCTGCGCCTCTTCTTGGCAATCCTCCCGATAAAGAGCTCGTGGACGAAATAAGAAAACGAGTCCTGACTTATGAAGGCGTACTTGGTATCCATGATCTTATTGTACACAATTACGGGCCCGGCAGGACCTTCGCTACTTTGCATATTGAGGTGGATGCACACGGAGACTTGATCGCGAGCCACGATATGGTGGACAGCATTGAAAGAGAAATCGCAGAAGATCTTCAATTACAATTAGTAGCCCATATGGATCCTCTCGATACCAGGGATCCTCTTACTGCAGAGCTTAATGTCCGTCTCGGTGAGGCTATATCTGCGATCCCCGGTATCGCTGAGATCCATGACCTGCGGGTGGTGGCGGGATACAGCCAACACAAGGTCATTTTCGATGTAGTCGCCGACCCCGTCTGCGACTATTCAGATGCGGAATTAAAGAATATCCTTCAACAGAAGGTCGGAGAAATTTCACCGTACTGTTATTGCGTCATCACTATAGACAGAAACTATCTCTAAGATTTTTTCGATTTCTTTACTTTCACCAGTTTCTTTAAAAAAGACACTGCCGGCGCGGGTTTTTCCCAGGCCCTTTCCTGCTTTCCAAGCTTCTTAGCTATCTGCTCAAGGTTTTCGACTTTCACTTTCTTTCAATGCTCCTTTCAGTTGAATAAGCTGCCTGCCCTTTTTACTCTACATCCCCAAGAGAAGAAAGAACTGTATTATATTTACCTACCTGACTGACGCTATACTCTACCGGGCCATTACTTTTCACCCGCTCCGGAAGCCGAAGCATGGAAGGATTAATAAACACGGTTTCTACAAAGTCTCCGTTTATGGCTACCCTGCTGTACGGTGTAAAGTTTTCTCCTGCTACATAGATGCTTTCCCCGAAATCAATTATCTTGTTTACACGTATTTCTTTGACGCCCATTCTCATTTTCGTGGGCTCAAAAGGATTTGTCTCTCCGTAAATATAATTATTGCCGTACAGCATGTCATACTGAAGAACATTCAGGTCCTTTAAATAGCCACCATTGCCACTCCTGGTCTGATGGTACCATGTCAATATTCCGCTGTGAATGCCTAAAAGCTCAAAAACCTGCGATGAAAGCTGATAGGCTGCAAGATCTTCGTCTATTTTCGGGAGATCATAATTGGATGCGATCACGTATTGGGTTTCAAAGACAGAGCCGTTGGCCAGATCGACTTCTTTAAGGTTCAGGGCCGGCAGATGATCACCGTAAAGGACGATCACTGTTTCTTCGTAGTTTTTCAATGCTTCAACCAGTTCTCCTATGAAAAGGTCCATTTCATATATTTGATTGACATAATATTCCATGGAATTGAGATACCCCTCATCCTCTATACCACCTGTAACGCGGATTTCCGACTCTTCGCCTGAAAGCTGTTTATCCTCCGGATACTTGCCATGGCCCTGGACGGAAACCGCAAACACAAAATCTTTGCCTTCGGTTGAATCAAGAGCCGCTAAAATCTCCCCGGTAAGAATATTGTCTTTTGCCCAGTTTTTCGGGGTCTTCTCGACATAATTCATATATTCTATCGATGTGAAAGTATCAAAGCCCAGGTTTGAAAATACCTGATTTCGTCCATAAAAGGCTCCCCTGTGGTTATGGATCGCATGAGATGTGTATCCGAGATCTTTGAGTATATAGCTGACACTCTCGCAGGTCCTGTCTTTTAATATGGTCTTATAGGGATATTCGCCGGGCCCAAAGGCCCGGATCCTCATCCCCGTAAGCACCTCAAACTCTGTGTTGGCAGTGCCGGCGCCTACAGAGGGTACTCTAAGAAATCCTGAAGCTCCTTGCTTTTGCAGATTCCTGAAGTTTTTTATCGGGTCCCTAGAAAAGGTGATGCCTTCGATTAGGGAGGGGTCTATGAAGGATTCCAGCTGCACAAAAACAATATTCGGTCTGTTTTTGGATGCCCCTTCAACGGTCAGCAAAATCGGAATAGACGGGTTTGCAGCCATGATACCCATAGGTATCCCGTTCTTAAATATATTTTTGACCATTGACTCCGAATAACCGCCGGGCATTTTGATACCTTTGATCAGCCAGGTATTAAGAAAACCATAGGCTACACCGTAGTCTCTGTAAGCATACGCCAAATTTCCGAAATAGCTGGACAACACTCTGCTTTTGATCCCTGCCTCTGTGACTGCGGCAAAAGCAAGGCAGAATATTATTATCAAAAGTAAGCCCTTTCTATATTGGGGCATGTCCCTTTTTTTTGGTGCAAAAATAAATGTCAGTATGAATGCTGAAATAAGCACCATTATTCCCGCTCCGAGCAGAATGATCTGCCAGGTGCTCATATAGTTGGGCAGTATAGACAGCCCGTTTTCCAAAAGGGCCAGATCCGACACCGTGAAAGGAGTCATGCGAAAGCTCAATATAACACCATTGGTAATACCGAGCATAAGCCAAAGCACCGATAAAACCGCATGATAGAATAACCGGCGTCGCAGCATCAGCGAAAAGCTCAGGGTAACAAATATAAAAAAAGTATTGTACAGAAAAACTCTCGGGTTTCCGTAAAAAAATTCTATCCCTTTCCACAACGATTGTCTTCCGAGGCTCTCTATTATTAAATTAAGCAATAAGGCCAGTCCGGCCGAGTAAAAAAGCCAGGGATCATCTATTTTTATTAATTTTTTCATGTGCAATAACCTCTTTGAGCTAAGCCTTCCATTCCTTGGAGACAAGGTTTGAAATAGCAGCAAACTCGCTTAAGTCCAGAGTCTCCGCTCTTCGTACTGGGTCGATTCCGGCCGAATCAAGCAAAGCTTGGATTTGTTGTTTGTTCAACCCGTTGATACCCGTCAAAGAATTGAGCAATGTTTTTCGCCTTTGACCAAAACCGGATCTGACTACTGTAAAAAAAATAGCGGGATCCGAAAGCACGACCGGCGGCACATCTCTTACAGATAAATGCAGCACTGCTGAATCGACTTTTGGTTTTGGAATGAAAACCTCTTTCGAAACGACGGCTACCATCTCTGTCGTGCAGTAGTACCGTATTGCTACTGAAAGGGCTCCGTAGTCTTTAGTTCCCGGGTTGGCTCTTATCCGACCGGCTACTTCCTTTTGCATCATTACAGTAAGGCTTTGTATTTTTTGTGAGGTCTCTCCCGGTTCCTCCAAGACCTTCATGATGATGGGGGTTGTGATATAATAAGGGAGGTTTCCGATCAATCTGACACCGGAAAATCCTCTTTTATCATCTTTCTTCGCCTGATTTATTAATTCAAATATGTCTGTCTTTAGGAAATCACCTTTTATTATCCTGATATTGTCATATTCCTTAAGAGTATCATGGAGAACCGGTATCAGCCTTTCATCGATTTCAACACCTATGACCATGCGCGCCTGCTCTGCCGCTGCCGCTGTGAGCACCCCCATACCCGGGCCGACTTCGATGACCAGATCCTCTTTGCCGATATGAGACCCGTGAACTATTTTGTCAACGATGTTTTTATCTGTCAGAAAGTTTTGCCCCAGATTCTTGGAAATATCAAGATCGTAATCATTTATCAACCGGCGGGCCGTCGCCCTTGAATAGAGCTTGTCCATTCCGATAGAATTCCTCCTTTGAAATACTATATCCATTAAGGCGGGATAAAAAGGCCTTTGCATTGCAGGAGCCAATACCCAACGTCCTGCCCATAAGCTCCCTCCGCTTACCGGCTTCTCTTGTACCCGCAAGACCAAAAAAAAGAAGATCTCCCACCGTAAAAAGATCCTTGGGTTTAAAAGGAGTGCTCATCGCTTTTTGCAGTGCTCTTATTATATTTTCCGCGGAAGCGTTTTCAATGCCTATATCTTCGCCCTTCTTAGCATCTTCCTTGGGCAGATAGGCATGACAGCTTTCCGGAAACCGTTCTTTAATTCGTTTACGGATATTTTCACCGGCAAAATCCGGGTCTGTAAATATAAGGATACCCGGTCCCTGATAGGCCTTTTCTATGAGATCCCATGTCTTTCTGCCGATAGAAAAACCGTTCGTTACGATAATATGAGCATCAACGGCTGCCTTTACTGCACTCTCATCATCCCGGCCCTCTACTATTATTATTTGCTTAATTTGCGGTTTCATCCTCCGCCTTCTCTCTCTTTTTAAGGACGTAGAGAGTCTCTCCGGGTTGAATCATTCGCAGTTGTTCTCTTGCCTGCTGCTCGATGTATTCCTTGCTGTCGACTACAGACAGCTCTTCCTGCAGAGCCTTTTTCTCCGCTTCCAAAGCGGAAAGCTCTGCCTTGGCATGTGCTTCTTCCATCTTCAGTGAGATTACATTAAAAACCGAGGTCCCGATTATTACGGCGACGGCAATAAGGGCCAAGCCATAGATTATCCTTCGGCGTAAATTCTTAATGCTACGACGGCGTGTCGGTTCTTCTTCTGTCTGTTTCAGCGCTCTGCCGGCAGCGGAAAGCTCTCGCCGCTCCTTCCGTTTCTGTCTTGCAGCTTCTATATCGATCACTTGACGGTTATTAAACTCTTTGCTTTCCCGCCGCTTTGGCATATGACTCCCTCATATCGCTGTCAATTGTAGTATCGGTAGCGCGAATATTATACCACAAAAAAGCTCCAAGAGCAAAACCTAAGGACCCATGGAATGTAACGGCTCCATAGTCGGCATAATACAGACACGCGGAAGTCAAAAGCGCAGCGAAAACCCAAAACAGTAATTCCTGAAGGGCAAAAAAAGAGCGCCTTGCATGTTTTTCCTTTTGATAAGATCTATATAGCTGCCGAAAAATAGCTATACTCGCTCCGCAGAAAAACATAACAAAGAAAGTAAAGATCTGATCTCGTATCAGCTGGCTCATTTCAGAAGCTTTTTAAGAAAACCGCCTTCTGTTTTATCTCTTTTAGCTGTGTATGCGGCGGAATTCACCATGCCTGTTATTATGACCTTACCTTCATCGACGTCCAGTTTGTGGATATGCAGGCCTTGCCCTTTAAGAATCAACCCTCCGCCATGCAGTGAAAGAAGGATTGTCTCTTCATCAAAACTGTCTACGTCAGATACCTCGGTGATCGAAATCTGTTTTCTGTCTTCAATAAGCAGATTATGCATATTCTCCCTCCTTAGCCTCAGTTGAGGCTCTTATATCCCTATGCGGAAGGAGGATGTCCTATGCCCGTTGGCTTACATTGCCTTTGCCTGGTTTTCTACTCGATGTTCTGCTGACCGCGGGTTGAAGAAAGCGGCAGGCTTATAGTGACCTTAGACCCGTGGTTAAGCTTGCTTTGGATAGTGATATCGCCGCCGTGATCCTCTATTATCTGCCTTGCGATAGACAGTCCCAGCCCGGTACCTCCCATCTCTCTTGACCTGGCTTTATCCACCCTGTAAAACCGCTCAAAAACTCGGGAGATCTCTTTTTCTGCTATGCCTATACCACTGTCGCTGATCTGTACTTTAGCCCAATCCTCTTCCTTATAAATATCCACATCGATATGGCCGCCTTTCGGCGTATATTTGATCGCATTAGATAATATATTAAGCAGCACCTGGTCGATCCTGTCCCGGTCAATGACAGTCATGACCTTTTGCTTAGGATCAAAATGGCAGTTTATCGCAAGCAGTTTGTTCGCCGCGGTCATCTCTACTTTTATCAATGCTGCCTTGACCACATTTACGAGATTCGTGTCTTTTTTAAACCATTTCTCCTGTTTGTTGTCCAGCTTTGACAGCTGCAGCAGTTCCCTCACCAAACGATTCATACGATCTGCTTCCTCGTCGATAATATTCAAAAACTGCCCGATAGTTCTGCAATCGTTGATTTCCGTGTTTACCAGCGTCTCAGTATAGCTCTTTATAGTAGTCAGAGGAGTTTTTAATTCATGAGAAACATTGGCTACGAAGTCTCTTTGCATGTTCTCCAGTTTTTGCTGTTCGGTGATATCCAAAAGCACCACGATCATGCCTGTATCCCGGCCGCTTTCATCCTTAAAACGGTCGTAACGTACATCATAAAAACGTCCTGCTTTCTCAATGGTTTTATGGTATCCCCTCTCCAGACAGTTTTCTCTGATGTGCTCAAACATCAGTTCCTCGCTGAAATCCGACATGATTTCATCATAGGTCCTCTTTTCCATCTCTTGCTGTTTCATGCCAAGCATTTGCATAGCGGCGCGATTGGCAAGAATGATGCGGCCCTCAGTATCGACAGCAAGCAGTCCATCTGCCATATTCTTTAAGATAGCCTCCAGCTTGTTTTTTTCACTGTTGATTTCCGCAAGGGTATAATCCAGTTTCTCTCTCAGTAAATTAAACATTTCTGCCAGTCGTCCAATCTCATCATCGGACCTTACGCTGACCTCCTGGCTGAAATCACCTTGAGACATTTTCTTTGCTTTTTCGGTAACATCGTTGATCGGTACTGTGATGCTCCGTGCAATAAAGAAACCTAACACTACGGTTAGAAGCAAAGCTACAAACATAGCCTGCAAAAAAACTGCACGGGATTGTTTTTGAGTCTTGTACACACTTGAGATATCAGCGCGTAAACACACTAAGCCTTTAATTTTACCATCTTTTTCAATAGGAAACACCATTGTTTTAACAGGGATCCCCGATGCCAGGATGCCATCCTGTTCGGTTATCTCACCGGACATGCCACGAACCAGAATGCTTTGGTCTAAAAGATCCAGCCCGCTCTTTTCGATGTAATTGGAATTGCTTGATGCGATTATTACGAAGTCGTCATCGACAACGAACATTTCTTCTCTCAGGCTTTCAGCCCAAGACTGGATGTCCGCCTGTATTTCTTCTTTATACCGGCTGAAATCATCGTACTCCTGAAGTGAAATTACACTCTCCTGAACGATTTTCGTAAAATTACTGCGGATCAGCTCCATCTGATAGGCTTCAAGCTGGCTCATTATAAACACGCCTATGACGGTCATTGCAATGAACACAAGCAAAAAATAAATGAGCACTATCCGGAAGCGGATGCTGCTCCATTTCCTCTTCATGAACATTGTGTCAAGGCCTCCTGAAATAGTAGCCGATGCCGCGTTTTGTCATGATATATGCCGGATTGCTGGAATCGTCTTCAAGCTTTTCCCTAAGCCTGCGTACGGTAACGTCTACAGTCCGGATATCGCCGTAATACTCGTAACCCCATACCTCTTCAAGCAGTTGTTCCCTTGAGAATACTCTGTTCTCCCTCTCGGCAAGGTACTTTAGGAGTTCAAATTCCCTCAGAGTAAGCTCCAGCGGGGTCTCGTCCTTTCTTACTTCATAACGGTTAAGATCGATAGCAAGGTTTCCGAACACCCGGACATTGGCGGGAGCGTCCTGTAGGCTGTTCATAAGATCGGTGCGGCGTATGTTTGCCTTGATCCTCGCAATCAGCTCTCTCATGCCGAAAGGTTTGGTGATGTAGTCGTCCGCTCCGAGCTCAAGACCAAGGACCTTATCTACTTCCTCCTCCTTTGCCGTGAGCATGACTATAGGCACCGTGCTGCTTTCTCTGACTTTTTTGCATACCTGAAAACCATCTATCACCGGCAGCATAACATCAAGCAGTATAAGATCCGGCTTGGAGGACAGAGCTTTTTCCAAACCGGTTTTTCCATCGTAAGCTGTTTCAGTTTCGAATCCTTCTTTATTAAGGTTGAATTGAATAATATCCGCTATCGATTTTTCATCCTCTATAATCAATACCTTTTTGCATTCCATTTTTTTCTCCTTGCTTTGTAAAAGGGCTTCAGTTAAGGTACTTCAGGGGGTTTTTCGGAACACCGTTTATATGTATTTCAAAATGGAGGTGAGAGCCGGTGCTCCTGCCGGTGCTCCCCACATTGGCGATATGCTGATCCTTATATACTTTATCTCCTTTTTTTACAAATAGTTTGCTGCAATGCCCATATACCGAAGTTTTGTTTTGACCGTGATTAATGCGTACACAGTAACCGAGAGCTCCTTCCCAGCCTGCCGATATTACGACCCCGCCATCGGCTGCCCGGATCTTGGTGCCCACCGGTGCGGCCAGGTCTATGCCGTTGTGCATTCTTCCCCATCTTGGTCCGAATCTGGAGGTCAGAGTTCCTCTGGTGGGATAGATGAAGCTGCCGGTGCCTATCAGCGGAGGCAGATCTTTAGTGCCTTTAAGCACGACCTGAGCTTTCGGTTCACTGATGATTTTTGAACTGAGCTCATTCCTGCTGACCTCATCCCCGTTATTGCGCACTATTTGAGCGACTACCTGCCGTTGCCCCTTCACTCCGGAAGATTTTACCGTCTGTTCCCCTTTATAAAGGGCTGATGTTTCCTCGTAAGTTATTTCATAGTCAATAGGAACCGTATATTCGGCGATCTCCGTTGTCTGTACAGTCAGTACAGGGCAGACCCTGTTGAGGATAATGCTCTGGCCGATCTGCAGCCTGGAAGGGTTGACTCCCGGGTTGGCTGCCTGAAGATCTTCCGAGGTAAGCCCCAAACTCCTGGCGATCTCACCGAAGGTATCTCCGGATTTGACTTCATAGGTTTTGATCTGCACGGCGCCTGTGAGCATGTACTCTAATACCTGTTCTTCTTTTTGGATATTTCCGATCTTTGTGTTTACCTCAACGATATCTACATTTTCCGCAAACCCTACAGATTCATAGGATATGGTGCTGCTGCTGCTAAGGTAGCTGTTCTGGATGTCTTTTAATATTTTTTCTGCACACTTCCTGCTATAAAGAACAGCCTTCTGCTTGCCATCGACATTGATGGCATATGCTGTGGCATTCATGTCACGTAAATATGTAAACTGGTTCAGCACATCTTCTTTGCTGTCAAGCTGCATGCCGGTGCCGATGACTTTACGGAAACTGATATCTTTTTCTTTGTCGATGATAATTTCCGCACCGTAAGCATAGGTTAGCTTGTCCCCAATGATATCAATTGTTTTATACACATCCTGCTGATTTTTTACGATACCTATGACCTTCCCGTTGTACATGTATTCATAGGCAGTGATATGCCCGACAAACAAAGATGCGGAGCCGGCAAAAATCGCCAGTACCGCAACAGCTCCAAGAAGCCGGTGCTTGTGAGCTTCGCACCAGTTTCTTGCTTCTCTCTGCTTTTCTATTACTAAAATGATCCTCTGCGATGTCATGTCGATAGCATTGTCTATGCAAAAATCGACCCTGTCTACAGCAGCTGCCATTTTTTCGGAAAGAGCAGCTTCCTTTACTTTGATCCGGCCCGTCAGAGGCTGCATCTTTACAAGCAGTCCCGTGTAAACATCGCTTATTTTTGTAATGACGCCCTCTAAAACCTTATCTATAAAAAGATCCAGCCTATTATCGGCACGGACCTGCTTTTGCTTTCTTCTGCCCCTTTTACCGGTGGGCACAGCATCCTTGAACTTATCACGCTCTAGCTGTCTTTCCCTGATGATCCTGTCCAGAGCTTCATCGATATCATCCGTTGTCGCAAGCTCTGATCCTTCCAGCTTGTCCTCTATGAAACGATTTATTTGATACTTTGCCTGCTGACGGATGAACCTGCGGTTTGCGCTTTCGAGGCCTTCATCTATATCTTCCGTACACCAAACGGAGATACTGTTTTTTTCTGTATCTCTTATTCCGCTGTTTTTTATTATAGAGGTTTTCTCTTCCCCGGTTGAAATGGTCGATTCGTTTTCAGGGATTTCGGCCATATGCGCCTCCAAATCGTTTTTAAAACGTTGTCGCTAACATATAGTTCATTAATTATACAACTTGATACCCGGTTTATCAAACCTTTTTTCCAAAGCTCGACAGCTTGCGTGCAAAGCAGGAGCACCTTGCCCCGCTGTCCAGTATCCCAAGGTCTTTGCATAGTGGACAGGTATATTGTATTTCCATGTAATCGATCTTAAAATTATTATCCGTCAAGAGATAAGATTTTTCGTTCATCAAAGCATCAAAGCGATTCTTAAGCTCCTTTATATCGGCAGAAGCCCCTTTAGACAGCATTTTTTTTGAGATCTCCATGCTGATTTTTCTGCTCTCTTCTTCGATTTCACTTATCCTCGGTACTGCTTTATAGACTTCTTTGCGCCTTTCTGCCGCCGCCGCTTCATTAGCCGCCCTGTCGGTCTCATACGACCTCATCACTGCAGGGATCAGGCTGTCTCCCCCACTCTCTTTTGCATCTCCCGTGTTTGCTTTGCTTTTAGAAGTAAGCACCGTATTGACGTAATTTATATTGGGGTTGGAAATGCCGCTGGTTTTCTTGCAGGCAGAGAGAACTTTATTAATATCAAGGGAGAAATCGTCAAACCAGGTGTCCATAATGCGCTTTTCCTCCTCCGTGGGATTGCGCGAGAAACCCAAGGCTTTCATAACCCTTTTATATAAATAGTGCCGATTATCGTTTTCCAGAAGATGCTCTTCGATGTCAGCTGTTGTTTTCAGCCCTTTTTCGGCCCATCCCTTCACCACTGCTCCCACGTAGTTCAGCCTGCTGTTATTCTGTTTTTTCACACAGTATTCATAGGCATACAAAATGAATTCCGTCGAAAGGCCGTAATCCTTTATCCAATCCATGATAGCCATAGGCTCTTTTCCCTGGAAAAGACGTCCGGTGAGTTGTTCGATGCGACTGTACATTTCTTTTAGGTCTTTATCGCTGATGATGCCTTTTAAACCTTCCGGAAGTTTATCCGTCCTGCTCTTTGTTTTTCCGTTTTTTCCGTAAATCTTCTCTTTGAGATCAATAAATTCCACCCGATAATGAAGACGTTCCGCCGGATCGGGGTAGTGCTTTCGAACGATACCCTTGCCTTCCCAGTAAGTCCATGCCGCAAGAATCTCTTCTATCGGCAGAGAAAGCTGCTTTGCCATGTCTTCATTGCTCATAGAAACACGTATATTGGCATACATCAGTGCAAATAAATAAGTCTTTACGAAATTGCCTGGGGCATCGGGAACAAATTCGTTTATGAATACATTTTCCACTGCTGTATCGTGAAGATAATAGTTTGTTATCTTTTCCCGTGTAAATATCATTTTCTCCCGCCTGTCTTCTTTCGGCTTTTTTTACTTTAGGCTCTAACAGCTTCGTTCAGCGCATTGATCAGATCCTCCAGTATCACACCATGGCCCTTGGCAGCTTCCTCAAGAGTTTCACTTTGCGCTCCGGAGCAGCTCCGGCAATCAAGGCCGAAATCGGTAAGAATATCGGCAATTCTGTCATCCATGGCCAGAATTTCGTTCATGTACATTTGCTTAGTGATCATGCTTTCCCTCCGATTCTTTATAACTATTCTGTTATACGGCTTGTATCCACAAACCTCGTGTACTTTCCAAGCCAGGTGATTTCAAACATACCTGTCGGGCCGCTCCGCTGTTTTGCAATATTGACTTCACAGATATTAGGTTTATCCGTCTCTTGGTTATAGTATTCGTCCCGATACAGGAACATTACTATATCGGCATCCTGTTCGATGGATCCGGATTCCCTAAGATCAGATAAGACCGGTCTGTGATCAGACCTTTGCTCCGGAGCCCGGGACAGCTGGGAAAGCACTATTACCGGACATTCCATCTCCCTGGCAAGCTGTTTCAGATATCTGGACAAAGCGGTGATTTCCTGCTGCCTGCTTTCGACCCTGTCTCCTAAAGACATGAGCTGAAGATAGTCGATAATAATGAGATCCAGTCCTTTTTCCGCTTTCAGGCGACGGCTTTTATTTTTCATTTCCAAAATACTGATCCCGGGAGTATCATCTATGTAAATATTTGCTGACGACAATTTGTCTATGGCTGAGGAGATCTGATCCCAATCGGAGTGTTCTAATTTACCTGTCTTCAGCTTCTGCATATCAACTCGGGCTTCCATCGCAAGAAGGCGCTGACCAAGCTGCTCTTTTGACATCTCAAGGCTGAAGACAAGGACCCCGGCTTTTCCTTTCAAGGCCGCCTGTGTAGCAACATTGAGGGCAAAAGCGGTTTTGCCCATGCTGGGCCTGGCGGCAATAATTATCAAATCAGATTTCTGCAGGCCAGAAGTCTTTTTATCAAGCTCGCTGAAGCCGGAGGTGATCCCTGTCAGCCCTCCGTCAAGTTTGGAAACCTCATCGATCCGGTTTAGATTAGTATATAAGACTTCTTTCAGGAGCTCAAAGTCTTTTTTCTGCCGTGACAGCGCAATTTCAAAGATTGCCTGCTCTGCGTGATCCAGAACCGTTTCCGGCTCGGTTTTTTCACGATAAGCCTGTTCCATTATTTCCGAGGAGACATTGATCAGGCGTCTAAGCACAGCCTTTTCCCCTACTATCCCGGCATACTGGGCGGCATTTGAAGTTGAAGGCACCATAGAAGACAGCATCGCTATGTAGCTTCTTCCTCCGACCATCTCCAAAGTGTTTCTCTTCTTAAGCTCTTCTGATACCGTCAGCATATCCACTGGCTCGTTTTTTCTGTAAAGAGCTATGATAGCATGATAGATCTCCCGATGCATATCACTGTAGAAGTCTTCGGCTTTAAGAATTTCAAGAACCTCATAGAGAGCTTCTTTGTCCAATATTATCGATCCCAATACGGATTTTTCCGCATCAGCACTATGAGGGGGGACCCGTTCCATTTGGCTCATATCACCATCCTGCAGTTTATTCAACGATTACTCTGAGTTTTGCTGTTATATCCGTGAACAGCTTGATATCGACTATGTGTTCTCCTGTGTGCTTGATCGGGGTTTCAAGGATAAATTTCTTCTTGTCGATCTCCATATCGTGCTGCTTTTTCAGTGCGTCTGAAATATCTTTAGTAGTAACGGACCCGAAAAGTCTTCCTCCTTCTCCGCCCTTGCTTTTAATGGTGACCCTGAGCATGGCTATCTTCTTTGCCGCTGCCCGGGCAGCTTCGGTATTCTCTGTTATCTTTTCTTCGTTAGCCTTATTGATCCGTTCCAGCTGGCGCATATTTGCCTGTGTTGCTTCTTTTACCAACCCTTTCGGTATTAAAAGATTTCTTGCATAACCGTCGCTTACCTTGGCTATGCTGCCTGCTTTTCCGACACCTTTTACATCCTGAAGCAATATCACTTCCATGACTATAGTCCTCCGTTCTTATCTATTACACGAAGCAGTTCTTTGAGCTCTTCAACGGTTTCTTCCAAGGGTTGTTTCAGCTGAGTGCCCGCAGTGGCTAAATGTCCGCCGCCTCCCATTTTTTCCATAATAGTCTGAACATTGACCTCGCCTAAGGAGCGGGCGCTTACAACAGTAATGCCGTCTTCGCTGCTGCCGGCAACAAAACTGGCCTTTATTCCCTGTATGTTAAGGAGCTCATCCGCTGCCTGAGATACTAAAATCTGTACGTTTTTATGCCTCCCCTCGCATACTGAAAGGGCTATGCCGTCGGCGACGATCTCGGCATCGGCGATAATCGTAGCTTTCAATTTAAAAGAACCCATATCCGTCTGAAAGAATTGACGGACATTGGCAGTATCGGCTCCGTTTCTTCTGAGCCATGATGCCGCCTCAAATGTACGGACCCCTGTCTTGATGGAAAAGCTCTTTGTGTCGACTGTGATGCCTGCCAAAAGCGCTTCAGCCTCAAGCTTTTCTATGGCTTTTTTCCCGTCCCCCATGTACTGGAGGATCTCCGCTACCAGTTCGGATGTTGAGGACGCATAAGTCTCCATGTACGTTAAGGTGGCATTGTCTATGCCGTCCTCGACTTTTCGGTGATGATCGATGACAACGATCTTATCCGTCATGGAAAGAAGTTCGGGTGCTTCTAAAAGAGAGGGCCGGTGGGTGTCTAAAACTATGACCAGCGTATCCCTGTCTGTGAGAGCTTTAGCCTCTTCAGGGGTAATGAAGCGATACTGACCGGACTCTATCGCACTCCGGTACAGCATGCTTATCGAGGTGCTGTGACCCTTTAAAACTATCGCGCCTTCCTTATTCCGATTCTTTACGATCCTGCTTATCCCAAGAGCAGAACCGAAGCTGTCCATATCAGGGTTTCTATGACCCATGATAATGACCCTGCCTGATTGATCGATCATTTGGCGCAAGGCATGGGCCATAATCCTCGACTTTCCCTTGTTCCTCTTTTCAACAGTCTGAAGCTTGCCGCCGAAATATTCGATTCTGCTTTTTCTTTTCACCACAGCCTGATCGCCCCCTCTTCCGAGAGCAAGATCTAAAGCGGCCAGTGCATACTCTTCCAGTTCGGAAAGGGTCTTTCCGCCAACGCCGACCCCGATTGAGAGAGACGGGGGAAAGTCTCCTTCGGTCTCTACAGAACGAACTTCATCAAGGATGGCGAATTTAGCTGTTTCAATTTTCTCGATATGCTTCTGCTCAAAGACTATAAAATACTTACCGCTTTTATACCGAACCATAGTCGCGCTCATCTTGCCTGCCCATTGCCGTATGATAGTTTCGATCTGAGCTGTCAGTATCCCCTTTTTTTCTTCGGAAGCCGCTGAGATCAATTCATCGTAGTTGTCTATGTTTATATGGGCATAGCAAATTTTTTCTTCATTATATAGAGTTTTGAGATTTTCTATGTTAGTTACATCAAGCCAATAGAGCATGATATTTCCGTCCTTCTTTTCGTCCATGGCCGATGGAAGGATGCGAAACAACTTCTCTTTGTGTGCAGACAGAAGATGTCTGTCACCGGTTTTATAGCTTGAAAGGTCAGCATATCTAAGCCCTGTAAGCTCCGCAATGTTAGAGTTGAGCATTTCCGCTTCTTCAAAAATCTCCTGGAATCTGTCATTAAACCAGAGCAGATTTTCCGAAGCATCGATCATGCAAAGAGGAAAAGGATTCTTATAAACAAAGTGGCGGATGGTATCTTCCAGGTTATCGGTGACCGCCTTGGCATACTCTTCAAAAATACCGGTTCTTTTGTCCGTTACTTTACGGTAATACAATATCAGCGCTACCGTGATCAATAAGGCAGATATCCCGACATAGATATTAAAATAAAAAAGCCCCAATGCAAAAAGAAACAGGGTAACCGTTCCTGCCTTCAAATAAGGGCCTATCAGGTTTTTGATAAATTTGCTGGCCATAAGGATATTTCTCGCCTTTTATATATAAACATCACGGCAGTGCAAGCTTCGCTGGAATTATCATTATATCACAAAAACGGAATCCTTCAAGTCCCGCGCGTCATCCCTTGTCATTCCTTGTCCGACAGCTCAACTTTAAAAAAACCCTTGCTGCTGCAAGGGTTGATCTGTTAATCGGCTGTATAGGGAAGCAGAGCAACTACCCTCGCTCTTTTTATCGCTGAAGTGACAGCTCTCTGGTGGACAGCGCAGTTTCCTGTGATCCGTTTAGGCAGTATCTTGCCTCTTTCAGTAACGTACTTTCTCAGCTTCTCAACATCTTTATAATCTATGACTTCTGCTTTATCAGCGCAGAACTGGCATACCTTTTTTCTTCTCATGCCGCGTTTTTTATCAAACATTTTGTTCTATCTCCTTTCTAGAACGGGATGTCATCATCGTCCTCATCCAGAGCCTGAAATCCCTCCGGTACCTGAGGCGCCGGCTTCTGGACAGGATCACCTGATGCCGATTTGTCTCCCCGGTCCAAAAACTCCACTCTGTCTGCATAGACTTCCGTAGTATAGCGTGTCTCTCCGCTTTGAGTCTTATAACTTCCGGTCTGTATCCTCCCTTGGATCCCTACAAGACGACCCTTGGTCAAAAACCTCTCACAAAGCTCAGCTGTTTTTCCAAAAGCGACTATCCGAATAAAGTCCGCCGTTTTCTCCTTTGCCAGGGGTCTATCAACAGCAAGGGTAAAGTTTGCAACAGCGGTTTCGCTTTGTGGAATGTATTTAAGCTCCGGATCCTTGGTCAGGCGGCCAATCAGCACTACGTTGTTCATCCTGTTCCTCCTTGATCATTTCAACCGATACTAAATATTGAGCTTGTTACGATATCGCTCATTTTTCGTCTTTGTTAATGATAATATGTCTTATTATGCTGTCAGAGATTTTAAGCCTTCTGTCGAGTTCTTTGGGGAGATCGGGATTTGCTTTAAACTCGATGACCACATAATATCCATCGTTCTTTTTCTCGATAGGATAGGCCAGTTTTCTCATTCCCCAAATGTCAGCTTTTCCGACTTCACCGCCGGCGGAGATAACATCCTTGACCATCTCCACCACAGCTTCTTTTTTATCGTCTTCCAAAGCTGCCTCGATTATGAACATGACTTCATAGTTGTTCATTTTTTCACCTCCTTATGGACTAAATGGCCTTGTTTTCCAAGGCAAGGAGCATTATTCAACATAACGGCTGAATCCAATGCCTAATCAGTATACCACACTGAATATGTTTTGCAATAGAAATTAATCGTATTGCCGCCTTATGGCATTGCGCTGCGGATTATCCCTTCAACACGCTCGGGCAGCTCCGCCGCCTCTTTTCTTGCCATACCCCTTGTATCAATAGCCGGATGAATGATTATGTCTATCTCGGCAGGACGGACATATCCCTTTTCTTCATATGCGCGAAAAGTCCCGTAAATAGTAATAGGAACCACAGGGACTTCAGCCTTTATTGCCAGTCTCAGGCTTCCTTTTTTAAATTCCTTTATTTCACTTCCTTTGCTCCGTGTCCCTTCAGGAAAAACCACCAGCGAAAACCCCTGTTTCAGTAGTTCAATACCTTCCTCAATAGCCTTAAGGGAAGCTCTGGCATCGTCTCTTTTAATAAAGACGCTTCGTATATCTTCGATCCAGGATCCAAAGACAGGTATTTTTCTAAGGCTTTCCTTTGCGACAAAGCCAAAAGGTTTTTCTGTTATCGCTGCAAAGCATACAGGAATATCCCAGTAGCTTTGATGATTTGAAATGAAGACAACAGGCCCTTCGGGCAATGCTTCCGCAGATTTTATATTTAGGGTGATGCCTGCTCTTTTTACCAGAGCCCTGCCCCAAGCATTCTCTGCCTTAAGTATCTCCAACCGTTCCTTTTCAAGGTTGCCGGCTTCTCTGTATTTCTTGATATTGTTTTTAATAGGCTTTATAGTTCTTAAAAATCCATAAAACCAAATTAAAAAAGGAACATTTTTTACAATAGCCATAACCCCTCCAATATCCTATCCGCTTCAATACAACTAACTATGAATAATAGCGGCTATTTATTATACCATAATTGCGAAGCAATTTTGGTATAATCAGCCATTTGCGTTTTTGGCTCTATGCCTGCCGAAATTCTCGCAGGGCACTCGATGTATAATACCCGCATCGGGTGATATAGCGGATATTATACCATGCTGCAAAGTCCCCATTCAACGGTTTTAACCGTAACCATGATTAAATTTCGTTTTTGTATAACTTCCTTCCGCTTGGGTCTTGAGGACAATTTATAATTGTTGAAATTTCAACGCCCCTCTTAATCCCGATTTTCGGTGGGTTCGGCTTTTAACCTAAAACACAGTGAAATTAAGAATTTTGGAAATTATAGTTTCTGGTTAACTACCGCTGACTCTATGGTCAAAGCGGATTGGAAAATCAATGAAAGGCAACGGAAATCGAAGAATTGTTTGAAATCCGTTGCTTTTAGGGCCAAAACCAGTAGCAAAACCGGTGAAAAGCAACGAAAAATAGAGAAAGAGCTGTATTTCGTTGCCTTT
>Ga0255346_1003591_pt1 | contig 18012 bp, 19 predicted proteins | sample wastewater_treat_FD_194410 | JGI IMG/M metagenome (GOLD analysis project Ga0255346, IMG submission 194410) | Wastewater microbial communities from Lulu Island WWTP, Vancouver, Canada - plant22 | ecosystem: Engineered > WWTP > Wastewater > Unclassified | place: Canada: Vancouver, British Columbia... | reverse complement strand
GTACGATTCAAAGGATTTGAAGAAGAGTTCAAATTTGATGGTGATGCAGGTATGCAGGCTGACTGGGATGGCATATACTGCGAGAAAGGTGATACTGTATCTGGCATACTGAAGGTATCAACTGAAGGAAGATATATATATACAGGTGATCTGAGGCGTGTTGGATATGGCGGAGATTCCAACTGTGACGGAAATGTCGATATGTCCGATGCTGTACTTATCATGCAGACTATAGCAAATCCATCAAAGTACAAGCTGACTGAACAGGGCAGCAAAAATGCTGATATGGACGGCGACGGTGTTACCAACGCAGACGCTCTTGCAATTCAGAAGAAGCTGCTTAAACTTGATTAATGTCATTCACTTCTCCATACTCCAAATATAAAGAAAATCCCCCGATTTTTCGGGGGATTTTCCATTTTTTGCCGGTTGGGGTCATAGGGGGAGCACCACTGTCAAGCTATGTATCGCAGCATTCAATTTTCAAAAATTATAATGCGGAGATACCGTGCTTGTTAACTTTGTTTCGCCTATTTTTGACGAATTTATTTTTGTACTTTTCAGCTTGTAAATTTGCAACATTATATTCACGGGTATGATATGGCATTGTATTTTCATGGCATAAAATAATTCAGTATAATTCCTGAAGGAAAGCAGGAATATGTTGAAAAGAAGTATGGCTTTTTAGATCGCACTGCGGCAAATTACTTTTCTATCATAATTAAGAATTCAACTGACGAAAAAGAAGCGTTTGATATATTCTTTGACCTGCTTGATGATTATTTGACAAGCATTCAGTGTGAACCACTTCCAAATTGGGATAACTCTGAAGAAAGTAAAAAACAGATTCTTGAACTATTATCAAATAATAAACCAGAATAATATCTTTAGGCTGTGTGGGCATTCTCGCTCCGCAGCTTTTTTCGTTTTTCCAGTGCAAATTACACTGGGGAAAATTGAAATTCTACCCCAAGTTCGTGCGCATTGAATCTGGACAAACTGCTCCGCCCTGCGCTATAATGATAGCATAGCTTGCTGTATCTGTCGGAAAGAGAGGTAAATTATGACAGACAAGATCACAGAGCTTTATTGCAGGCTCTCCCGTGACGACCTTTTACAGGGCGAGAGCAATAGCATAACAAACCAGAAGACTATCCTCAAAAAATACGCCGATGATAACGGCTTTACCAACACAGTTTTTTACGTTGATGACGGAATATCGGGAACTACATTCGACAGAGATGGCTTCAAGGCTATGATGTCGGACGTTGAGGACGGCAAAGTCAGCACAGTAATCACGAAAGATCTGAGCCGTCTCGGTCGTGACTATCTCAAAACGGGTGAACTGATTGAAATGGTATTCCCCGATTACGATGTTCGGTATATCGCTGTAAATGATAATGTGGATACCTTCAAAAGCGAGAACGAACTCCTTGCATTCAAGAATATTTTTAATGACTGGTATGCTCGTGACTGCTCCAAGAAGATCAGAGCGTTTTTCAAGGCTAAGAGACAATCGGGCAAACCGCTGTCCAAGCCTATATACGGCTATAAAACGTCCGAAGCCGATAAGTACCAATGGGTAATCGATGAAGAAGCCGCCAATGTGGTAAGACGAATATTCAAGCTCTGCATTGATGGCTACGGACCATCGAAAATCGCCCGTATTCTCACCGAGGAAGCTGTATTGAATCCGACGGCTTACGCATTGTCACAGGGCAGGGATAACGGTCACAGAAACGCTAACCTCAACCGCTGGGATCACAGAACGGTGGCAAACATTCTGGAGCGCCCCGAATATTGCGGGCACACCGTCAATTTCAGAACCCGCCGGAAGTCCTACAAAGTAAAGAAGACTATTCGCAATCCGCAGGAGGACTGGATGATCTTTGAGAATACCCACGAGCCTATCGTTACTCAGCAGGAATTCGACTTGGTGCAGGAACTCCGCAAGAATAAGCACAGACCGCAGAGATTTGAGGAAATCAATCCTTTTTCGGGTGTTTGCTATTGTGCGGACTGTGGCAAAAAGATGTACCTATGTAGATCAAGAAGCCTTGCTGATAATCAGGAACACTTGAAATGTTCCACATACGCTAATGATACAAACGATTGCACGGTTCATTATATCAGAACTTCAGTGCTTAGCGAGATCGTTTTGGGCGAGATAAATAAACTCCTCATTATGGTCAATCAGAACGAGGACGAGTTTATTCAGTCGGCTATGGAAAGCTCTGCTTCAAAACACTCCACAGAACTTTTCAAGGCGAAAAAGGCTCTCAACAAGGCTGAAAAGCGAATCGCAGAACTTGACAGGCTGTTCACAAGACTCTAAGAGGATAATGTTTCGGGCAAGGTATCCGATGAACGCTATGCCGTAATGTCCGCTGGGTATGAGGACGAGCAACAAAAGCTGAAAGCAGATGTTTTCAAGTTGACTGCCTTTATCGATACAGCGGAGCAGAGAGCATCTGATGTGAAGTCTCTCCTCACAGCAGTTCGGAAGTACGAACATATCGAAAAGCTCACACCTGAGATCATGCACGAACTTATTGAGAAAATCATTATTCACGCACCTGTCAAGAGCAGCGGACACCTCACTCAGCAGATTGAAATTCATTTCCGCTTCGATGTGGCAATCGCTACGGCAACCGCAAACCGCAAGGAATACACCAAAAAGAAAAAGGCTGCGTAGGCTATTCTACGCAACCTTTGTTTAAAATCGTTAATACTTCTTTATTGGCGCTACACTTGAGGGCAGCGCTCCCCACAGTGTGGGGAGATGTCACGCTAGTGACAGAGGGGACCGCCTCCGTCAGAGGAACCCTTTTTCAAAAGGTTTTCCCTCAATAGACTCGTGTAAAAACTTCTATAAGAGTACAGCAGTTAGCGTACCGCCTTATTTTATGCCGTCAATCAGTAGTTTTGTGCCTATCAGAATAAGCACCGCTCCCCCGGCTGCTTCTGCTTTTGCGCCTGTGTGTGATCCGAATTTTCGTCCTATGATCACTCCCACAAACGACACTGCAAAGGTAACTGCTCCTATAACGGCTGAGGGCAGAAGCGGTGCTGTTCCATTTGCCGCAAACACAAGGCCGACTGCCATAGCGTCTATACTTGTTGCAATTGCCAGCAGAAGAAGTTCCCATATGTTTGTAGTTTTCCCGCTTTTGTCACCGCTTTCGGAATGTGCTTCCATTATCATCTTCACTCCCAGCACCGCCAGAAGCAAAAACGCTATCCAGTGGTCGTACCTTTCAAGCTGTGCCATAAATCCGCTTCCGAGCAAATATCCTGTCAGCGGCATGACCGCCTGGAATATACCGAAAAGCAAAGCCGTGACCATTCCTTTCATAAACACTTTTTCTCCGGCCGCTGTCCCCTTGCAGACTGCGGCTGAAAATGCGTCCATTGAAAGCCCGAATGCTGTCAGAAGTATCTCTGTAAATCCCATAACCTCTCCCCTTTTTCATAATATATGGGAAAGAATATGGAATAATGCATGATGCTATATAAAATTTATACACGCTTATAAAGGCTGACATGAGCGTCAAGGTCGAAGAATCCGTTTTTATGATAGAACCCGTAGGACGGCTTATCTGCATCTGTTTGCAGAAATATTCCACAAAGCCCACGGATGCGGATATCATTTTCTATCATAGCCATAAAACGTGAACCAATTCCCTGCCCACGCTTATCGGGAGCAACACAGAATTCCTCGATGTTGTAGTTTGTGCCCTCCCACCAGTGACGTATCATTCCGACAGAAATAGCAGAAAGTTCGCCATTGATGAACAGGCCGTAGTTCAGTGAGCGGTAATTGCATGATATCTCTTTTATGTACTCATTCAGCTGCTCGGTATCGCTCCAGTCATCGTTCCACGGCTCGCCTTGAAATGCCGCTTTATAAAGCTGTGCTATCTGCGGCAGATACGTTTCGTCAAGGACTCTGAACTCCTCTTTATTTTCCATTGTTGTCTCCTCCTGTATAATATTAACAGCGCTTCCGCAATATACGGAAACGCTGTTTCAAGAACTTCTGCGGTTTGCAGAAGCTTTTTTATAAATAGTATTCCATTATATAATCATCCATAACGAATCCGCCGCCGATATCGGTAACGGCATCGCTGATCATACGGAAACCTTTCTTTATGTATACATCGATCGAATGGCGGTTGTGCTTGTTCACTGTAAGGTATACCGACGACTTTCCTGCCGCCTTCGCCTCAGCAATGACCTTCTCAAGCATCTGTGAAGCTATGCCCTTGTTGCGCTTATCTTTGCGAAGATAAAGCTTGCTCAGGAAGAATCTGCTTCCCTCCTCGGGTTTCATGCCGATATATCCGCATATATCACCATTGTCTCGAACTGCATAGTAGCTGTATCCCTGATCGGATATCTGCTCTTTCATAGCGTTGTACGACTGGAATTTTCCGACCATGTAGTCTATCTGCGCTTCGGAAATGATCCCGACGAAGCATTCGTGCCATATCTTTTCAGCAAGCACTGAAACTTCACGAAGTTCCTCATCCGCAGTGATCTTTTCAATAGTTACTGCCATAATTATCCGACCTCTCAGATAACATCAGTATTTTCAACATTGATGAAGCCACCGGAGTTGAAAATTATCATGCGTGAGATGCCTTCATAACTGCTGTAAAGCTTTGCATGGCCGTCTTTGATACAGATAAGAGAAATATTTTCAATATCTGCATTTGAAAGGGCCGCTTCATAATCTTCGCCCGATGTAAACATTTTTTCAAACTGCATATCAGGATATATAACGTCAAAGGACATCATGCCGCTGTTATCTGTTCTGTAACCGATAACAGGAGCATTTACTTTTTTACCGTTGATGCTGAAATCACTGTCGGCATACTTGACGCCGAGATAAACATAATCGCCTATCTCGTAATTGATTATCTCTTTGCCGACAATGGTAGTGAAATTCATAAGCTGGATAAAATCGCTCTTGTCTGAGGACACTGTCTCGACCTCAGCTATGTACTGGCTTTTTCCGTTCTTTCCTATAACTACTCCGCAATCCTCTGTAGCAGTAAGGTTGTACTGCTCGAGGAGATCTTCAAGTGGATACTGATCCATTTCGTCAGCTGTAAAGCAGAAACAATAATTGTCGGATTCTTTGTTCAGGTAAACTCCGAATGCGGCTTCACGGTAATTGTCGCTGCTGTATTTTTCGAGAGTAAATGTCCTGATATCTTTCATGGCAGTTACTCCTCGTCAGGCATTTCCCAGTTATGGTAAACGTTCTGAACATCGTCATTCTCCTCAAGGTGTTCAAGGAGAAGGTTCATTTTCTTGATGTGATCCTCATCTGTGAGAGTTGTATAAGTTGAAGGGATCATCTCAGACTCAGCAGAGAGAACGTTGTAACCCTTGCCTGTAAGTCCTTCTCTGAGAGCGCTTACATTTTCGGGTGCGCACTCGATCTCAACTGTTTCCTCGTTGATGTCGAAATCCTCACCGCCGAACTCAAATACATCTTCCATTACAGCGTCCTCGTCAAGACCTGTATTCTCAAGAACTACGATACCCTTGTTGCTGAACATGAAGGATACGCAGCCGATAGTACCCAGATTGCCGCCGAACTTATCGAAATAGTGGCGAACTTCACCTGCTGTACGGTTTCTGTTGTCAGTAAGGCACTCTACGATAACAGCAACACCGTTAGGGCCGTATCCCTCGTAAGTGATGTTCTCGTAGTTGTTCTTGTCGCCGTCGCCTGCTGCCTTCTTTATGATACGCTCAATATTGTCGTTAGGCACGTTGTTTGACTTTGCCTTAGCGATAAGATCACGAAGCTTGGCATTGTTAGCAGGATCGGGGCCGCCTTCCTTTACAACGACTGTGATCTCACGGCCGATCTTTGTAAAGATCTTACCCTTTGCAGCATCTGTAGCTTCTTTTTTACGTTTGATATTGTTCCATTTTGAATGACCTGACATTGGTTAACACTCCTTTATATATTATTCTCCGGACGGATCCTCAGGGGTTCCGACCCGATCAATTATTACACTGAAAAGCTCGCAAATACGCTCTGTCTGCCCTGTGAGAAAGAGATAACCGAAAAGGCACTCCACCGCAGTAGCACGGCGGTACTGAGCAGCATCTGCGTGTTTCGGGACTGTATTTCCCGTAGCATTGCGTCCTCTTTTAAGTACAGCCAGTTCATGCTCTGTGATGATCTCCTCGAGAACACCGTATGCATCGGACTGATACTCAGCGCAAACAAGCTTGATCTTGGCGGAATGCAGCTTGGCAGCAGGCATATTCGCCTGTCTGAGAAGGTGATCCCTTACCAGCGTATCATAAACGCTGTCGCCGAGAAAAGCAAGGCTGAGCGGACTGTAATTATTAGCTTCACGTTCCGTTAAAAAGTTTTTTTCCATATTAATAAACAAAGTCGAATTCAAATCCTTCGAGGCTTACTGTGTCGCCTTCCTTGATGCCCATTTCCTCCAGTTTAGCGATGATACCGCTGTTGATAAGAACTCTCTGGAAGTACTGGAGCGATGAATAGTCGTCAGGGTCAACAGTACGCATGATAGGCTGTATCCATGGAGCTTCCACATAGTAGACATCGTCCTCGACTTCGATAGTGAACTTCTTGTCCACGCCAAGCATTTCGTCAAGCTCTTCATGCGGGATAGGCTCGGCCTCGAATTCCTTAATAGGAGGAAGAGTATCCAGCACCTCTGAGACCTTGTTCATAAGCTCGGAAGTGCCCTGAGTTGTTGCAGCTGAAATGCAGAAGAAAGGAAGTCCCTTTCCTTCGATATAGCTTCTGAAAGCAGCGATCTGCTCCTCTGTTGCCATATCGGCCTTGTTTGCAGCAACGATCTGCGGACGCTCTGCAAGGTCCTCGTTGAACTTTGCAAGTTCGGCATTGATGACCTCGAAATCCTCGCAGGGATCACGTCCCTCGATGCCCGAAACATCCACAACATGAACGATAAGGCGGCATCTTTCAACGTGGCGAAGGAACTCATGTCCCAGACCGACACCGTCGCCTGCGCCTTCGATAAGACCGGGAATATCCGCCATAACGAAGGACTTCTCCTCGTCCACTCTTACAACACCGAGAACGGGAGTAAGAGTTGTAAAGTGATAGTTTGCTATCTTTGGCTTAGCTGCACTCACAACCGAGATAAGTGTAGATTTTCCCACATTCGGATAACCCACAAGTCCCACATCGGCAAGAAGCTTCAGTTCAAGAGTAACCTCAAACTCCTCACCGGGGAATCCCGGCTTTGCAAACTTCGGTATCTGACGGGTAGATGTCGCAAAGTGGACATTACCCTTGCCGCCGTTGCCGCCCTTTGCGAGGACCTTCGGCTCGTCGGTGGACATATCAGCCATTATTCTTCCGCTTTTGGCGTCACGGATAACAGTACCTCTCGGAACTTTGATAATGAGGGGCGGAGCGCTTTTTCCCGTGCAGTTTCTTGCTGCGCCGTTCTGGCCACGCTCAGCCACATACTTTCTTTTATATCTGAAATCGATAAGCGTCGAGAAATTGTCATCGACCTGAAAAACAACATCTCCGCCTCTGCCGCCGTCGCCGCCGTCGGGACCGCCTGCAGCTACATATTTCTCACGGTGAAAAGATACGGCACCGTCGCCGCCGTCACCCGCTTTGATCTTAATTTTCGCCTGATCAACGAACATTTTCCGACCTCCTGTTTTCTAAAGAAAAATCCCAAGCATAACGCTCGGGATTTATGTCACGTTATTGCGTGATCACTGTTCGATCTCATAAACAGAGACTTTTTTACGGTCACGGCCGTAGCGCTCAAATTTAACCTTACCGCTTACTGTAGCGAATAATGTATCATCAGAGCCGATGCCTACACCAGCACCCGGATGGATGTGTGTGCCTCTCTGACGAACGAGGATGTTACCGGCCTTTACGAACTGGCCGTCTGCTCTCTTGACACCGAGTCTCTTAGCCTCAGAGTCACGTCCGTTCTTTGTAGAACCAACACCCTTTTTATGAGCGAAGAACTGCATACTGATCTTTAACATACTTACACCTCCGAAATTGTGATATTAATTGTGTTCGGGAACTCTTCCGAGATGGATTCAAAATGAAGTCTGAGTTGAGTGAGCATACGTGAAGCGTCCTTATCGGGCTTCACTCTGCACTCTATAAGATTGTCCTCCACAGTGATATCGGGAGAAAAGCCAAATTCATCCAGCATATTAGCAGTAAGCTGAACTGCTGAAGAAAAAGCTGCACAGACTATATCGCTGCCGCTCTCGGCATAACCTGAATGGCCGCTAAATCTGAAACCTGTCAGAAGCCCCTTTGATCCATAGAATTCAGCACGGATCATAGTTGCGATCAAGCCTTGATAGATTCGATCTTTACCTGAGTGTAAGGCTGTCTGTGACCCATCTTTCTCTTCTCGCCCTTCTTAGGCTTGTAAGTGAAAACTGTGATCTTCTTAGCCTTGCCGTTCTTCAGAACCTTAGCTTCAACAGCTGCACCGTCAACGTAAGGAGCACCGATCTTGAGACCATCGTCTGCGCCAAGAGCAACTACCTTGTCGAAAGTAACTGTCTCGTCAGCCTCAGCTGCAAGCTTCTCGATGAAGATGATATCGCCCTCGTTTACCTGATACTGCTTTCCACCTGTTTCAATAACTGCGTACATATTGTTGGCACCTGCCTTTTCAATAAACTCGCTGTGACGGGGTCGTTAAGGCACGACTTGAATGCCCGTTTACAAGCGGCAATAACATTTTAACACATCTGAAAAGATTTGTCAAGCTTTTTTTACGAAATTTCTGCAAAAAAGAGGCGGATCTCTCCGCCTCTCTTAAATTACCAAACCTTGTAGCCGTCAACGCCGATCTTGTATGATGTACCGGGAACGAAGAGGTCAGCAGGGTTGATCTCCCTGTTCTGCTCCTTAGCCTGATCCATTACCTTTCTCATCTCACGGAAAGCAACGCTGTTTGTAACGATACGTGTTACATCCTGCTGCTCAGGTCTTGTGCTGATATACTCAAGAACTGCCTGCTGGAGATAGAAATACGAACGAAGCTGAGTCTTCTTGAACTCGATGCTCTGCTGCTCGTCGCCCTCGCCTTCGAGGAGGAAGAGGCTGTCGCCCTCGGTATAGCCGAGAGTAAGCTTTGCAAGGATCTCAGGGATGAATATTCTGATCTCTGCTGCAATTGATCTGCCGAGAGCATCAGCCTGAGCCTTATCGGTAATATCCTCTGAAAGCTTAGCAGTGATGCTTTCTTCAAGCTCTCTTGACATTGCTATATACTCATCACGGTTAGTGATCTTTACCATCTTCTCGATGCATTCCTTTGCACCGTCGATAACGATCTCCTTCTTGTATGGGCACTGATCGTCTTCACGCTGAACGAAAATAGCATACTGCTTCTCAGCGAGGAAGTTCTCCTCAGCATCCCAACCGTCGATGTATGGCTGGAAGCGCTTTGAAAGCTCTGTGCAGACACTTCCGTTTACACGTACTTCGCAAACCTGCTTATCCTGGTACTTAGCAAGGTACACTCTGATCCAGTAATACTTCTTCGAACCAAGATACTTAGGAAGGTCTGTCTTGATGTAATTCATGAGCATTACAGGCTGCTTTTCCTTTATGCCTATTCTGATAACAGACTGGCAGTACATATCGAAATCGTAGTGCTGTCTGAGGTAGTCAACTGAGATATGAACAGGGTTCTTCTTGGACATTGCCTGATCAAGCGGATGCCATACTGCACCGAAGAACATATCTGCTGCCATCTGTGCAGCTTCATCTTCGGAATTGCCCTGTGCGTCAACAGGCTCGATAAGCGGCTCATCGAAGTCGTCATTCTTAACGATGAACACGATCTGGATCATCTTTACGCCTTCAGCCTCCTGAGTTCTGCCTATCTGTACATCTATTGTATATCCCTTAGGGAGAATGATACAGTCATCGTAGATAGTACCCTTGAGCTTTTCGTTGAGCTTTTCGAGGACAGCCTGTTTTACCGCTGCATTATTGTCCTTCTTCTCTTCGATCTCTTCCTGCTGATTCTTATTCTTCTTGAAAAATGCCATTGTGCTAAATCTCCTTACATTTGATTTTTTCTGATGCTGCTGCATCTTTGATATTCATGTTCTGCATAATGCAGGTCATAACGAAAATTTAACTGCTGCCCAGCCTTCACGGAGCTGAATTTCGGGTTCCCTGAATCCTGCTGAGAGGATAGCGTTTATTACTTCCTCGGCACGTTCTTCAATGATCCCCGAAACAATGAGGATACCTCCGTCTCTGAGATAGCGTCTGAAGTGATCCTTCATAGCTATAAGGACATCGGCAACAATATTTGCTGTGATCATATCGTATTTATCGTGAATTTCATCAGCAAGTTTTTCGTTGACTGTAATGTCGCCGTAATATGTCTTGTACAATGCAGGATCGATGTGGTTCTTTCCTGCATTCTCCTTGGCGGTCTCAGCTGCGTTCTGTTCAATATCAACAGCCACAGCATGATCTGCGCCCAGAAGCATTGCCGCAATGGACAGTATACCGCTTCCGCAGCCAAGATCGAGGACCTTGTCGCCGCTGCTGAGGTACTTTTCGATAAGTTCCAGACAAAGTCTTGTGGTGTGATGAGCGCCTGTTCCAAAGCTGGAAGCAGGATCTATCTCCAGTACGACTCTGCCGTCGGTATTTTCATACTCTTCCCATGAAGGCTTTATAGCCAGCTTATCTCCGATAGTGAAGGGCTTGAAATACTGTTTCCAGTTGTTAGCCCAGTCCTCTTCACGAAGACTGGCAAGCTCGGCTTCAAGTCTGCCGTAGCGCCCCTCTGTATCGGAAGCTTTCAGCTCCTTCAGAAGTGAGCGTATTGCTGCAAGAGTTTCGCTGCCCTGTTCATTTGCAGGCAGGTAAACGGTTATACAGGTCTCACATTCCGAAAGCCCCATAAGATCGTCGTCGATATAGTCCCATCTGCCGTACTTATTCTCCAGGAACTCCTTGAAATCCTCAGCGTCCCTGATAGAAAAGCCCTTGATGCCGATATCTTCCAGCTTTGAGCAGATAAGTTCAATACTTTCGGTAGCGGTATAGATGTTTACTTCTGTCCATTCCATTGATTTTAGTTCTCCTTATTCGCAGATAAGCATGAGATACATCAGTACATCAGAATCATTGATGTAGCCGTCGCAGTTGATATCAGCTGCTTCGATCTCACAGCGTCTGAGAGTTGAGATACCCTCGGGGCGCTCGTTGTAGTTCTTGATGTAGTTATTCAGGAGACCGAGATCAACGTCATCAGCAATGCCGTCGCCGTTGATGTCGCCTGAACCGAGTTCAATGCCTTCACCTGCATACGTAAGTTTTTCAAGAGGGATCCATGCATCTGTGCCGTCGATATTGACACCGCACCATCCGCACAGAACTCTTGTAACATTGACGATATCGCCTTTTCTGAGTTCAGCGATAACCTTGCCCGATGCGTCAAGATCGAGATAGATCTCAGCGCCCTCGTCGTCGGAACAGTAATATTCACCAACGGGAACTGATGTTACGGGCATAGTAGTTTCTGAAGTTGCTTCAGTAGTTGCAGCCTCTGTAGTTGTTGTGGTCGTAGTTGTAGTGGTTGTCGAAGTTGTGGTTTTGGTAGTTGTTGCTGTAGTTGTTGTTGTCTTGGCAGTGGCAGATGTTGTGGTAGTATCAGAATTTGCAGAATTCTTCGCAGCCTAAGTCTTTACAGTTGTTGCAGCTGCAGCAGTTGAAGCCGCAGTTGTAGTTGTTGTTGACTTGGTTGTGGTCGTGGTTGTTGTAGTAGTTGTTGTGGATGTAGTGGTCGTTGTTTCGGGAGCGGCATTTTCAGTCTCAGCAGCGCCGTAAGCATTCTTGCCTGAGAGTACCTGATAAGCATAAACATCATAGTACGCACTGAAAAGGTCTGTTTCTGTCTTGGCAGGGTCAGCCATGGTAATATTACCGCCTGAGATACTATCAACGTATACCCAGTGACCTCCTACGTTACAGATTACGTAATAGCCCTTGCTGAGCCACTCCTGCATTTCTGCTGCCTTTCCTTCATGAGTGTAGGAATTGAACGAAAGGTTTGCAGTTTCAATTTTTACTTCGGGAATAACTGCGTTCACCGAAGCCCAATACATAAGGCTTCCATCCCATCCGAAAGCACCGATATTGTTGAGCTGCTGAGCGAAAACTCCGGGGTTGAAATCATCTGTATTTCTTGCGCCCGAAGCTGCTGCTACCATAGCGATCGATGTGATATAGCATCCTGAATCCCTGACAGTAGAGCCCCCCATCGCTGTAGCTGCCCATCTTTCGTCTTTCTGACTCCATGTGCGGTAATCTTCCGCAGCATGAACATTCATTGTGGGACTAATGGCACCTGCTATCATACTCACCAGAAGTACGATTGCAAGGAAAACGCCGATTATTCCCTTGTGTGTGACCGTTTCCTCCATAAAAACCTCCAATTACTGAGAATTTGCTGGTTTACGGCGGAGTTTTTTCTTTTCCATGTACAGCTTATATGCCTGTACATATTCTTCCATGATTGTTTCTTTTTCTTGTTCGTCGAGTTCTTGTTCACCGTAAACAGCCTTATCGAACAACTCAGCAATTTTGCTGATGTCCGTTCCGCTATAAGCGGCAGCAAGCTCCGCAGCCTCTTTTGAGGTGCATCCGCCTTCTATCCCGTACATACGGCAGATCCGCTTCATTGCAGCTCTTGCAGTCTCAGCGGGTCTTTTTTTCTTGCTGAGAAGGAGGAATATCCTGTGCGATATCCTCGGGTAGAGCATAATGAAAGCAAGTATCAGCAGTGATGTGCCGAGAATGATCAGACCGGCCCTTGCGAGCAGATCAGTGGCGCTCGTGTCTTCACTTTCTTCTACAACATCGGCTATAGTCGGCTCGAAAGACATCCAGCCATAGCCTTTTATATAAAGCTCAGGGAATGCATGAGCATCGTTGGTAGTAACAACGAAGTTATATGCTCTGCTGTTCGCCCCATCGTTCGGCTCTGTCATATTGTAGCCTATACAGAACCTTGCAGGGATTCCAGCGGCCCTCGCCAGAAGGACCATCGCAGTAGCATACTCATAGCATACACCTGTCTTTGTATCAAAAATAAAACTTTCGACATTTTCACCCTTGCCTTTGATGTAGTTCAGGTCATAGTTGTAATCATGAGTGTAGAAATAATACTCAAAAGCTTTGGCTTTGTCGAACTCTGAATCGATACCTTCAGTGATCTGATCGGAAAGATTCTTTATCCTCTGTCTGTTGCCGTAATCAAGCAGTTCATCTTCTGATGAGAACAGAATATCGTATTGATGATCAAGAACAACACCGAATTGTCCGATCTCTTCTCTTTCCTTATCAGAAAGAGAATCATCGTCAGAAGCTTTATCGAGGACCTCAATTGCATCATCTGTCATTTCCTTGTAATCGTAACCGCCGAAAGCATCGATGATCTCCTTGTTGTCACCCATATGGATGAACCTTTCGGAAGAATAATCAAAAGAGAATGTAGCATTGCTTGCAAACTGAGGTTCTTTTGCATATATAAGTCCCGAATCTGTCAGGTTCACATCATGATCATGTGAAGTCTGCGTGAAATCTGTTGCAAACTGCGGAACAGGAGCATACTGAACAGAGCGGTATGCACTCTGGATAACAGCCTGCTTCGGATCGGGAACAGATACTTTCCTGTCTGTATATTGGCTCAGACCGTATTTCTGAGCGAAGCTGCTGTCAAGTTCAGCAGCTTTGAGATATCCTTCAAGCAATTTTCCCGGCGAGTAGATATCCATGGGAAGTTCGTCAGTGGTTTTTTCAACATTTGTATCAATGTCCGAAATTTTCCATTCATCGGAAGCGAAGGAATATTTTGTACGGGTAGATGTTTTGAGTCTCAGCTCTTCATCTGATTTTCCGTAGAACATAACTCGTTTTCTCATGTTTACCCTGAACTGCTGAGCAGTAGAGGTATCACGGAAAACATTCAGCATCGCATCAAGTCGGTCAGTGAGTTCTTCCGCATTGATGAGAGTTTCGATGTAGTTTCTGTCAGCTTCAATAGCAGGCTTTGGGATAAGAGCAGAAGCGGCAGCAAATATTACTGCGTAGACCGCAAGAGGCTTCCATATCTCATTTCTGCAAACGATCTTGGTATTCTCATCGTCCTGATACTGACGGAATCTCGCCATAAGCAATACATATCCGACTGAAAGCAGAATGATATATATTGTAGGCATCTGTTCATATTCTTTACCGAAGATAGCAAAGGGTATGATGAATATGAGAAAATTCATGAATATCCTGTATCTTACTCTGGTAAAGTAATATATTACCGAAGCCATGAACATGAAGAACAGCAAAAATATTGCCAGGGTGTACCATTGGTTGTAATCAACGGCATCCTGCGGAGAAAGGAACCAAAGCCCGAAGATGATAGGATAGTTTTCGTGGCCCTTGTTAATACTCCACCTTACTCCCGTAAGAACAGCGGCTCCGAGAGCGCAATAAGCTATGAAACCTATAAACTTGTGTTTTTGAATGAAATCGAAGACCCTGAAAACCAACCAGCCGCCTATAAATGTGAACAGGCCGTACACCAGTGCCAGACTGCTGCGATAATGATACATTATCGAGATCATTATAAACGTCAGATATATGAGCACAGGATCTCTCAAAGTCCTGAATATCTTACTTTTCAGGAGATTATCCTTTTTCTCAAACATATTTATACCAACTTAAAGTTATTGTCTTCACCCAGATACCACATAGGGAAGTTAGTTGAATTCGGCATACTCGCCGATATGCCAAGAATATTGACATTATCGGAATCCTTGAAACTTTCGGCTACAGGAGCAAAGCTGTCACCTGCGTCCGTTGTGGCAAGAATACAGGCACACACTCCCACCCCGACAGTCGAAACATCAACTCGTTTTCCTTCGGCTACTTTTACTGCCAGGACTTTCAGAAGTATCTGTGCAGGATAATCGGGATTATCAACGCTTATACTGTACATTTCCTCATTGTCACCACGGAAAATGAATGTACAGGCGATACCATGATTTATAAGTGCGTTCAGAAGTCCGAATACCGAAGCTATCAGTTTTTCTTCATCCAGAACAGCTTTATCAGCATCAGCACCGGAAGGTCTGTAAAGATCAAGGATCACTGTGGGCTGTACGGAAGCAGCCGCCTCATCAAGCCTTACCATAAGCACCGAACGTTTTGAGGAAAGCTTCCAGTTCACACGCTTCAGTGCATCTCCCGGAACATATTCCCTGTGTTCATATCCCGGAACGGTATTTGATGTATACATCATGTTAGTCTCGTTGTCATCTTCATTCTCGGTAGTTGCAACAACATTTGCGATATTCCTTACCAGTACAGAAGAAGACTTGATATCGGGAACTACAGGAATTACACCAACTGAAACAGGAGCGGGAATTGTTTCGACTTTGAATTTCATGAAGCCGAGAAAGCCGCATGAATTTATCTCAGAAATGCCTATCTCGCCGTTTCCGCCGCAAACAGCATCAATTTCAAACGCAAACTGCTTTTCACCCATATCCATAAGTGATAATTTGTATGTCTTGACTTTCTTGTCAAAAACCTCTGAAACATAAGGTTTTATCTCAAGGACTGCTAGCGGTATGGAGTTTTTCTTGTCAACGGTGACTCTGACTTTCAGTTTGCCGCCTTTCTTTACATAAGCGTCACAATCGATGGAGACTTTTACATTTTTCCTTGCATAAAGGGCGAATCCCAGTGAAACAAGCGGTGCAAACAGCACGAATGCAAGAAGTATGACACCCATCTCTCCGTCAATGTAGAAAGTGAAGATGTACACAAGAAATGCGACCATCAAAGCGCTGACTATATACTTCAGATTTTTCATTATCTGCCGCCCATTGAAGGTACAGGGATATTTTTCAGAAGTTCTGTCACATATCCTTCACTCGAACCGAAAGAAGTCTTACCCTGCGGTGAAAGGATAATTCTGTGAGACAGCACCGAAACAGCTGTATTCTTAACATCATCAGGTGTTACGTAATCTCTTTCGTAGATATATGCGAAAGCCTTTGAAGCCTTGTAAAGGGCGATACTTCCTCTCGGACTGATACCGAGGGTAGTATTTCTGTCTCCTCTTGTAGCATTCACTATACTGATGATATACTTTTTCACGTCATCCGTAACACGGATCTTCTTTACTGCCTGCTGCATATTCTGGATATCATCCACTGTCATAGCAGGTTCGGTTATATTTTCAATAGGGTTGTACATCTCAGTGCGTTCAAGGATATTGAATTCCTCTTCAGCAGTAGGATAACCCATGGATAATTTCATAAAGAAACGGTCCATCTGAGCTTCGGGAAGATGGAAAGTTCCGTATGTCTCAACAGGATTCTGTGTAGCCATTACGAGGAAAGGCTTAGGGAGTTCATGAGTAACACCGTCAAGGCTGACCTGTCTTTCTTCCATAGCTTCAAGCAGAGCGGACTGCACCTTCGGGGAAGCACGGTTTATCTCATCGGCCAGAAGGAAGTTACACATAACAGCACCGTCACGGTAGACGAATTCACCTGTTGACTGGTCCATCATAGTAAAACCTGCAATATCCGAAGGCATTACATCGGGTGTAAGCTGGATACGATTGAATTTACCGCCGATGGAACGAGAAAGAGCAGTTATGAGCTGAGTCTTTCCGACACCGGGAACATCCTCCAGAAGAACATGACCCTCACACAGAAGCGATGCAATAAGTTTTATAATAGTATCGTCCTTGCCGACAATTACTTTACCGACTGTCTGAGCAAGAAGACTGACATTTTTATTCATAAATCTGTTACCTCGTTATTGAGCATATTATCCAATTAGATATATTATATCATATTTCGGCAATGTGCGCAATAGACAAATAGACAAATTTTCATCCTTATTATTGTTGATTCCCACTATATCACAAAGAAAATCATGTGGAAAAATTGTCCATTTCTTTATTTTTCGTCGTTCGCTGAGACGAACCGTGAGCTGCCGAGATCCAATTGTGAAAGAAAAGTTTCATCATTTGAACACAAAAAAGCAGCAGTGATATTTCACTGCTGCTTTCAAAAAGTGCTGTTTTTATTACTTGATCATGTTAGCGATCTCGTCAGCGAAGTTCTCTTCCTTCTTCTCAACGCCTTCGCCACGCTCGTAACGAACAACGTCAACGATCTTGATATCGCCGCCGAGCTTCTTAGCCTCAGCATCAACATAGCCCTGAACTGTAAGCTTGTCATCCTTAACGAATGCCTGCTCGAGGAGGCAGTTCTCGCTGTAGTACTTGCCAACCTTGCCTTCAACGATCTTAACTCTTACCTGCTCAGGCTTTGATGCCATCTTAGGATCCTCAGCCATCTGAGCGAGCATGATCTTCTTCTCGTTCTCGATAACTTCAGCAGGAACATCCTCTCTCTTAACATATGGAGCATTAAGAGCAGCAGACTGCATAGCAACGTCCTTACCGATGTAAGCAACCTTGTCAGCGTCGAGGTCTGTGTCCATCTTTACCATAACACCGATGCTGCCGCCATTGTGGATGTAAGAAGCAAGCTTGCCTTCCATTCTTACGAAACGACGGATAACGATGTTCTCTCTGATCTTCATGCCGGCGAGCTCTGTAAGAGCCTCACCTACTGTACCTGTGCCGTTTGCGATAGCCTCGTTCTTGAGAGCCTCAACGTCAGCAGGATTCTTCTCGATGATAGTCTCAGCAACGTTAGCAACGAAGTTTCTGATATCATCTGTATTAGCAGCAAAGTCTGTCTCTGTGTTTACTTCAAGGAGAACGCCTACATTGCCCTTAACAACAGCAGTTACAACGCCCTCAGCAGCAGCTCTGCCGCTCTTCTTAGCCTGTGTAGCGAGACCTTTTTCTCTGAGGAATTCGATAGCCTTGTCCATATCGCCGTCGTTAGTCTCGAGTGCCTTCT
>Ga0255346_1003590_pt1 | contig 18018 bp, 9 predicted proteins | sample wastewater_treat_FD_194410 | JGI IMG/M metagenome (GOLD analysis project Ga0255346, IMG submission 194410) | Wastewater microbial communities from Lulu Island WWTP, Vancouver, Canada - plant22 | ecosystem: Engineered > WWTP > Wastewater > Unclassified | place: Canada: Vancouver, British Columbia... | reverse complement strand
CCGATTCACCGACAGCACGGATCTCATCCGGTACAACGGCATCTACTGGCAGGAATCCAAGCAGATGGCCATTGGGGCCATGATGGAGTTTCTCGACCTGCAGCTGCAGGACGCGAAGGATCAGGTGGCCGCGACGAAGCAGGCGCTGCTGGACAGCGGTGTGTCCCAGGAGGATGTGGCTGCGGGCGGCAAAACGCTGTCGAAGGCTGTGTCCGGCGACGATCAGCTGAAGCTGCTCATGGCCTACATGTCGGCCCTGCAGTATTACGCCTTCGTCATGAAACACCGCGATTACAAGTACGTCATGTCCAGTCTGAACCAGGCCAAGCCCCTGGTGCTGATGGACATCAACCAGCTGGATGTGAATCCTTATCTGCTGAACACGCCGGAAGCCACCTACGATCTGCGCAGGGGGCTGGACGGAGCGCAGGAACATGATCCGCTGGATTACCTGACCAAGTGCACCAACGCTTCCCCCGGCGATGCCGGAAAGGATCTGTGGCTGGATACCGTCAGCCGCGTATTCTGCAACGACCCTGAACTGATCGATTATGTGCAGACCATCGTGGGCATGGCCGTCGTCGGCAAGGTGTTCTCGGAAGCCCTCATCATTTCCTACGGCGACGGCGCGAACGGCAAGTCCACCTTCTGGAACACACTGGCCCGGGTGCTGGGCAACTACAGCGGCATGATGAGCGCCGACGCGCTGACGGTTGGCTGTAAGCGGAACGTGAAGCCGGAAATGGCGGAGCTCAAGGGAAAGCGCCTGATCATTGCCGCTGAACTGGAGGAAGGCATGCGGCTGAACACCAGCACGGTGAAACAGCTGTGTTCCACCGACGAGATCGAGGCTGAGAAAAAGTACAAGGATCCGTTCAAGTACGTGCCCACGCACACGATGGTCTTGTACACAAATCACCTGCCGAAGGTCGGAGCCAGCGACGACGGCACATGGCGGCGGCTGATTGTGATCCCCTTCGGCGCGAAGATCCAGGGCAAAACCGACATCAAGAACTACACCGATTACCTGGTGGAGAACGCCAGCCCCTACATCATGACCTGGGTGATCGAAGGTGCGAAAAAGGCTATCGACGCCGGATTCAAACTGAACCCACCCAAATGTGTCCGGGACGCCATCAGCGAATACCGCGAGGGCAACGACTGGCTGAGTCACTTCCTTGAGGAATGCTGCGATGTCGAGCCGGGCGGCGTCTATGTTTCCACCCGGCTGGAAGACGGCCGGTGGCGCTACGCGGCGCAGGCCGAGGTGCAAACGCAGGGTATGGCCTATGATATCCGCCATGCGCTTGCGGAGCCGGACGAAGAAATCATCCCCTGGGAACCCGGTAATCCCAAGCTTTATACGCTTTGCACGGAGCTGATTGTCGGCGGGGAGGTGACCGACGCCGTCGTCACCCGCTTTGGGTTCCGCGCGCCAAGCTTCACCACGGACCAGGGCTTTTTCCTCAACGGGAAGCCCCTGAAACTCAAGGGCGTGTGCCTGCATGGCGATCTGGGCGGCCTGGGCGGCGCGGTGAACCGCGACGCGCTGCGCCGGCAGCTGACCTTGATGATGCGCATGGGGGCGAACGCCGTGCGCACCGCGCACAACCCGCCCGCCGAATGCCTGATGGAGCTGGCGGACGAGCTGGGGCTTTTGGTGATGTCCGAAATTTCGGACGTCTGGCGCGAGCCGAAAACGGCGCTCGACTACGCCCGCTTTTTTGACAGGTGGATCGAACGCGACGTTGCCGCCTGGGTGCGGCGCGACCGCAACCACCCGTCGCTTATCCTGTGGAGCGTCGGCAACGAAATCCACGACACGCATCATGACGCGGCCGAAGGCGCGCAAACGCTGCGCTTTTTGATGGAGCTTGTCAAAACGCACGATCCCAACGGCAACGCGGCCGTCACCTTCTGCTCCAACTACCTGTGGTGGGAGAACACTGAGCGCTGCGCGGACGTGATCAAGCTCGTGGGCTACAACTATGCCGAAACGCTGTATGAAGAGCATCACCGCGCGCATCCCGACTGGGTTATTTTCGGGGGCGAAACCGCGTCCAGCGTGCAGAGCCGCGGAATATATCACTTCCCGCTTTCTCAGCCGCTGCTGTCCGACGACGATTTGCAGTGCTCCGCGCTTGGCAACAGTAGCACCAGCTGGGGCACCAAGGATTTGGAAGCGATGATCGTAAACGATCTTCGCACGCCCTATTCCCTCGGCCAGTTTGTGTGGACCGGGCAGGATTACCTGGGCGAGCCGACGCCCTATCAAACGAAGAACGCCTATTTCGGGCACACGGATACCGCGGGTTTTCCCAAGGATACGTATTTTCTGCTGCAGGCCGGGTGGCTTCCGTTTGAAAAGCAGCCGGTGCTGCACCTGTTTCCGTACTGGGATTTTTCCCCCGGCCAACCCATCGACGTGCGGGTTTGCACCAACGCCGCGGCCGTGGAGCTGTTCTTAAACGGCGAAAGCCTGGGCAAGCGTCAAATGGATGGGCGGCTGCTTTCCGACTGGCAGGTGGCGTACCGCCCCGGGGTTTTGGAGGCCGTCGCCTATGACGGGCAGGGCAGACCGGCGCTTACCGCGCGGCGGCGCTCGTTTGGCGACGCGGCTGCGCTTGCGGTTACAGACGAGGCATACGGCGCGCTGCATTTTTGCACCATCCGCGCGCTGGACGCGGAGGGCAATCCCGTGGAAAACGCCAACAACCGGGTGCGCGTTCTGGTAAAGGGCGGCAGGCTGCTAGCGCTGGACAACGGGGATTCCACCGATTACGAACCCTATCAGGGGGTCGATCACAGGCGCTTGTTTTCCGGTATGCTGCTGGCAATCGTCCGGGCGGAGGCGGGGGAAACGCCGACGGTAAACGCGTCGTTTTGCGCGGAGGACGTTCCCGTTCGTAAAGCGGAGCTGACCCGGGCGGGCGATACCGTGCAGGCGACGCTGTTCCCCGGCAACGCCACTTATACCGATCTCCTTTGGCGCGTCACGGACGCGATGGGGATCGACAGCCCTATTGCCTCCCTTTCCGTGCTGCCGGACGGCCTGCACGCCGCTCTGACCGAGAATGGCGACGGCGTATGCTACGTTCGCTGCTCTCCCAAAAACGGGCGGGAACACCCGGCGTTTCTATCCACGCTGCGCGTGGAGATCCGCGGGCGCGGGCAGGTGAACCTCAACCCCTATACGTTCGTCGCCGGCGGGCTTTGCAACGCGAGCAACCGGCCTTTGGACAACGGCATCGAGCGCGGCGTGGCAACGCTGCAAGCGGGGGAGAGCCACGTGGGCTTCCGCAATCTCGATTTCGGCGATTTCGGTTCGGACCTGCTGGAACTGCCGTTGTTCGTAATGGAAAACGAGCCCGTGCCCTTCGAGGTATGGGAGGGCATGCCGCTGGAGGGCGGCGTGAAGCTTGCGGACCTGACCTATGACCTGGGCTCGGTCTGGGGGGTGTACCAGACCGCCGCCTACCGCCTGCCCAAGCGCCTCAAGGGCGTTTGCACGCTGTGCTTCGTGTTCCGCAAAAAACTGCACATCCGCGGGTTTCGGTTTGAGAAGCTGGAGAAAGCTTATCAAACCCTGTATGCCGCGGAGTGCGACCGTCTATACGGCGATCAGTACCGGATCAACGCCGGCGCGGTGGAACGCATCGGCAACAACGTGACTCTGGAGTTCAGCAAAATGGATTTCGGAGCCGGCGGCACGAACAGGCTGCAGCTGTGCTGGCGCACGGCGCTGCTGAAAAATTCCGTGCAGATTGTGTTTACCGACGGGCAGCAAACGCGCCGCGTGATGCTGGAAGTCCCTGCGGCGCAGGGCTATACGGAGCGCGAATTCCCCCTGGGCGTCCGGGTGACGGGGTTGCAGAACGTAACGCTGATCTTCCTGCCCGGATGCTCGCTGGACCTTATGCGGCTTCGTTTTCTGCCCGCTTGAAGCGGCTTTTAGAGCGATCCGGACCTTGCGCAAAGTTCCGCAAAGGTATTGACAAGCCTCCTTTGCGTAACCTATACTGAAGGTAGAAATAAATGAAAGGCGAGGATCAGAATGACGGCTGAAACACAGGCACTCCGATTGAAAAAACGGTATGAAACCCGGATGCATTTCAAGCGGTACTGGACGCTGTACGCAATGCTCCTGCTTCCGATCACATATTTCATAATTTTCAAGTACATCCCCATGACCTATATTCAGATCGCGTTCAAAAAGTTCTCCATCACCAAATCGCCCTGGGAAATGGCCTGGGCAAAAAACAACGGGTTTGAGCACTTCATCAAGGCGTTTGCAAACCGCGATTTTCTCTACGCCCTGCGCAACACCATAACGCTTAACTTTCTTGACCTGCTGCTGGGCTTCCCCGCGCCTATTATTCTGGCGATCATCTTAAACGAGCTGCGGTTCAAGCGCTTTAAGCGTTTCACGCAGACGGTCGCCTATATGCCGCACTTTTTGTCCTGGGTCATCATTTCCGGGCTTGCGCTGCAGCTGTTCTCCACGCAATCGGGCCTGGCGAACATCGTTTTGAAAAACATGGGGCTGGAGGCTGTTCCGTTTCTGGAAAATTCCGCGCACTGGGTGATCACCTACGTATTTCTGGGCATCTGGCAGAGCGTCGGCTGGAACACCATTATCTATCTGGCGGCGCTGACGGGTATCAACCCGGAGCTTTACGAGGCAGCCGCCGTGGACGGCGCAAGCCGCCTGCGGAAAATTTGGCACGTGACGCTGCCGGGGCTTCGCTCCACGATCGTGATCCTCTTGATTCTGGCGCTGGGCCGCATCCTCGGCAGCGATTTCGACCGGCCCTACGCCCTGTCGAACACGCTGGTCACCAGCGTGTCCAACGTTCTGTCGGTGTTTGTGTACGATTATGGCATTCAAGGCCAGCAGTTTTCGCTGGCAACGGCCGTCGGGTTTTTCCAGTCGGTCATCTGCGTGATCTTCCTTCTGGGCGCAAACGCGATCGCCAACCGGTTTGGCGAGCGCGGACTTTGGTAAGGGAGGAAGCGCGCGATGATTCAATCCAAAAACTCCCGCCTGGGCGACGCCGTGATCGTTTTCATCTGCATTCTTCTGATTCTAGTTTGCTTTCTGCCCGTTTTGAACGTGTTTGCCCGCTCGCTGAGCGACCCCATGGCGCTGGTGTGCCGGGAAGTCTACTTGTGGCCGAAGAACCTGGATGTGACCGCGTATACGCTGGTGCTCAAGGACGCGAAGTATACCTGGTCGCTGGGGTGGACCGCCATCCTCACGGTCATCTGCACGCTGCTGTCCATGACTATGACCACGCTGTGCGCCTATCCGCTGATCTACCAGCAGCTCAAGGGCCGCAAGCTGATTAACAGCTTTATCCTGCTGACGATGTACTTTAACGCCGGAACCATTCCAAACTTTATCCTGTTCAAGGATCTGGGGCTGATCAACCAGCCTGCTGTGCTGATTATCCCGTACACGCTGAGCGTGTTCAACATGATCATCATGCGCTCGTTTTTACAGAACATTCCCGAAAGCCTCCGCGAATCCGCGGAGCTGGACGGCGCGGGGCCCGTGCGCATTTTGGTGTCCATCTATCTGCCCCTGTCCACGTCCGTCATCGCCACGCTCTCGCTGTTCTACGCCGTGGGCCGCTGGAACGGCTACTCCGACGCCTTGATGTTCATGAACTCCAACAAACCCTATTATCCCATCCAGCTGCTTTTGTACTATATCATCCAGTCCAAAACCAGCGTGGACGCCGCGACGCAGGAGGGTTTCACCTCGCCGGGCGCTTCGGAATCCATCAAGGCGGCAACCGTGATGATCGCAACCATCCCCATTCTGCTGGTTTACCCTTGGCTCCAGCGCTACTTCATTTCGGGCGTAACGCTTGGCGCAATGAAGGGCTGACAACCGTACCCGGCACGCCTAGTACAGGCTGTGTTCATGGTAATAAAAAAAGGAGGGCAACCCATGAAAAAACTACTCGCGCTTCTCTTGACCTCCATGCTGATGGTTTCCCTGTTGGCTCCCGTCGCATTGGCCGCGGATGCGGGCTTTGTGGATGGAAAGTTCACGGAAACGCGCCACATCACCGTGGAAATCTTCGACCGCAGCACCGACGGAACCATTGCGGACGACAACGTCTACACCGATTTCATCAAACAGGGCATGCTTGACAAGTACAACGTCGAAGTCGAGTTTGTAACGGTTCCCCGTTGGGAAGAAAACAACCTGATCCCCACCTATCTGGCCGCGGGCAGCGCGCCCGACGTCAGCTACACCTACAACGACGGCGCGATCTACACCTACTTCATGCAGGACGCCGTGCTGGACCTGCAGCCGCTTCTGGACGAGTATAAGGATCTGATCCCCGATCTGAGCTCCCTGCTCGGCGAAGCGAACCTGACCTGGAAGCTCGACCCCATGACCGGCACCAACTATGCCATCTGCGCCCGCCGCATGAACGTGGCCCGCATCAACACCTTCGTGCGCGAAGACTGGCTCAAAAAGCTAGGCCTTGCCGTACCCACCACTACGCAGGAATTTGAAGATATGCTGGTTGCCTTCAAAAACAACGCGGAACTCCTGCTGGGCGCCGACGCGGACAAGATGGTTCCCTATGCCATGACCGAAGACGTGGGCTGGAAAGCCAACAACATTCTCTATTCCTTCGTGCCGGACGAATTCACCACCGACAAGTACAATTACATTTACTTTGACGACCGTCAGTTCCTGCTTCCGGGCGTCAAGGAGGGCGTGCGGCTGCTCAACAAATGGTTCAACGACGGCCTGATCCTTCAGGACTTCTCCCTCTACGCCGCGGGCGATGAAACCGTTAACAACCTTATGAAGGCCGGCTTTGTCGGCGCGTTCGAGGACAACTGGGATTATCCCTACTACAACGGCGAAGAGAGCATTCACTATATGCTCCAGCAGGCGCAGGGTGAAGACGCCGTCTACATCGCCATCGATCCGTTCAAGAACGACGCCGGCGTCACCAAGAAGGTCAACTACTCCACCAACGACCGTTGGATCTTCTTCCCCTACACCAACGACGAACCCCTTGCGTCGCTGCTGTACCTCAACTTCATCGCGACCTTCGAAAACCGCCTGTTCCTGCAGATCGGCACCGAAGGCATCAACCATGAAGTGACCGCGGACGGCGTCATCAAGAGCATCCCCGCCGAAGCGGGCCGCAACAAGATGTCCTCCTCCAACAACATCGACACCACCATGGTCATCAACGGCCTGGATCTGGGCGATCCCGCAAAGACCATTCAGGCGATGGCGCTCGGGTATGCAAAAGTGGATCCGCGCTTTATCGAAACCGCGTATGCGCTGGCGCTCACCAACGGCGTTTCGTATCCCAACTTCAACCTCGGCGATATCGCCGCGGCGGAAGGCATGAGCAACGTGCTGGCCGACAAGCGCAAGGTTGTGCTCAACACCGCCATCAACGCGTCCGTTGAAAACTTCGACGCCGTGTGGGATGCCGGCATGGCGGACTATATGGCTTCCGGCGGGCAGGCGATCCTCGACGAGCGCATGGCCAAGTGGGTTGCCGCGTTCGGCGAATAAGCAACTGGCCGTACCCAAGGTTTCCCGGTTTCTATTCGCAAATGACAAGCAAGAAGCCGCCTGCACTCGCAGGCGGCTTCCCTGTTTCCTTGTCATCCCGGCGGTTTACGCCCCGTCTTCCTCAACGCAGAAGCGGACGATCGCCTGGATGAGTTCCTTGGGCAGCGGCTTGCCGTAGGGGAACTGCACAGCGCCCTTGGAGGTTTTGTACTGGGTGAGCTCCGGTAGAAAGCGCGCCATGGCGTCCGCGCCCGGGTACAGGCCGATGTGGGCCTTGTGGGCGGCGAAATGCACCAGGTTATGCTTCCCGGCGAAGGTCGGCATCGCCCACGCAATCCGTTCCGTGGCGGCGGGCGCGGCTTCGCGGATCAGCGCGCGCAGTTCCCGCAGAACGGGCTGCACGGCGGCCGGCGCTTCTTCGATATACGCGTCTATGGTCTGGGCAACAGTAGGCTTGTCCATAGGCTTCCTCCCTATTAGTCCAGGGTCTTGTGGTCGTTCAGGGCTTTGATCAAAGAAACGGCTTCACCGAAGGGCACCGTGCCCACGTTATCGCCCTTGCGGTTGCGGATGGTCACGGTCTTGTCCTCGGCCTCGCGGTCGCCCAGCACGAACATGTAGGGGATTTTCTCCATCTGTGCCTCGCGAACCTTGAAGCCGATCTTTTCATTGCGCAGGTCCAGCTCGCAGCGTAGATCCGCGTCCCACAGCATTTGCTGCAGCGCGTGCGCGGCCTCGTCGCTGCGGTTGGTGATGGTGAGGATCTTCACCTGCGTGGGGGAAAGCCACGTGGGGAACGCGCCGCCGAACTGTTCCGTGAGAATGCCGATGAACCGCTCCAGCGAGCCGAAGGCCACGCGGTGGATCATCACCGGGCGGTGCTTTTCCCCGTCGGCGCCGACGTAGGTCAGGTCAAAGCGTTCCGGCAGGTTCATATCCAGCTGAATGGTGCCGCACTGCCACGTGCGCCCGATGCAATCGCGCAGGTGAAAGTCAATCTTGGGGCCGTAGAATGCGCCGTCGCCTTCGTTGATCGTGTAGGGTACTTTCAGCTCGTCCAACGCGCCTTGCAGGCCGTTTGTCGCCTGCTCCCACATTTCGTCGGTGCCGATGGAGTTTTCGGGCCGTGTGGAGAGTTCCACCTTGTAGGGGAAGCCAAACAGCGTGTAAACGTTGTCAATCAGCCGGTACACGCCCATGATCTCGTCCTTGATCTGATCCGGGGTCATGAAGATGTGCGCGTCGTCCTGGGTAAAGCAGCGCACGCGCATCAGCCCGTGCAGGGCGCCGCTTTTTTCGTGGCGGTGCACCAACCCCAGCTCGCCGCTGCGGCAGGGCAGCTCGCGGTAGCTCCACGGCTTGCGCTGGAATACCATAATGCCGCCCGGGCAGTTCATGGGCTTGATCGCGAAATCCGTATCGTCGATCCGGGTTGTGTACATGTTGTCGCGGTATTTTTCCCAGTGCCCGCTGCGCTCCCACAGGGCGCGGTTGAGCATGATGGGGGTCTTGATTTCCTCATACCCGGCCTTGCGGTGAATTTCCCGCCAATAGTCCTCCAGAATGTTGCGCAGGATCATTCCCTTGGGGTAGAAGAACGGAAAACCGGGGCCTTCGTCGCGCAGATCGAACAAGTCCAGCTCGCGGCCTAGCTTGCGGTGGTCGCGTTTCTTGGCTTCCTCCAGCTGCGCCAGGTATTCGTCCAGCTCCGCCTTTTTGGGAAAGCAGGTGCCGTAGATCCGGCATAGCATCTTTTTGTGCTCGTCGCCGCGCCAGTAAGCGCCCGCGATATGCGTCAGCTTGAACGCCTTGATATAGCTGAGGTTTGGCAGATGCGGCCCCGCGCACAGGTCCACGAAATCCCCCATCTGGTAGAAGGACAGCTCCGCGTCCACGGGCAGGTCTTCAATCAGCTCTACTTTGTAGGGCTCGTTCTTTTCCCGCATCAGGGCGATGGCCTCCTGCCGGGGCAGCGTGAAACGCCGCGGCCGCAGGGAGCTGCGCATCAGCTTATCCATGGCCTTCTCAATCTCTGGCAGATCGTCTGGCTTAAAGGCCGGTTCCACGTCGAAATCGTAATAGAACCCGTTTTCGATGGCGGGTCCGATGGCCAGCTTCGCGTTTGGGTAGAGCTGCAGCACCGCCATGGCCAGCAGGTGCGAGCAGGAGTGGCGGAACACCTTTTTGCCGTCCTCATCCTCAAATGTAACGGGGGTGATCACCGCGTCCTGCGCGATGGGCGCAAACAGGTCGGTCATCTTTTCCCCGTTCACCTTCACCGCAAGGAAGGTCTTAAACGTTTCTGCAAACGCGTTTTTCAGCAAATCGCCCGCCGACGAACCCGCTTCCACTTCGTACTCTTTCCCCAATACCGTCAGTTTCATGGAATATTCCTCCTCAAACTAAAATCCGCCCCCGCAACACTGCGGGGACGGACGATGATCGTTCGTGGTTCCACCCTGCTTGAAACGGGCTATACCCGTTTCCGCTTCGTTCAACTTTGTATCGCAAGTCAGGCGCACCGTCTGCGGATGGTGTCCCACGCAGGCTTTGCCTGCTTGACTCCCGCTGTTGCTCGCCGCTTTCAGCCGGTGGCGGCGATCTCTTTGGCAATGCTCGGGAGCGGCGCGTTCCGCGTCATCCGGTGATTGAGCACAGCATAGCACGCGTTCGGTAGCCTGTCAACCCCCCGAATGGCCTAAAACGGGGCTTGACCATCCGAATTGCTTGTTGTATACTGGCCCCATCAAAGGTACGGAGGTGTCTGTTTGTTATCGGTTCTGTAAAGGGCGAAGGATATGTTGAAACGAAAACGGCCGCATGACCTTTTTTTCACGTACCCTTTGCATACGGAACGGTAGCCGACAGCGCCCTATAGACAGGGTTTCTGTAGGCATGGCGTTTGCTGTGCTTTTTGTTTTGCCGTTCTGTTTGTCAGCCTGCCCGCAGCCTGCTCATGCAATTCCCATGCCCATTGTGAAACCATGAGGAGAGATTGGCAATGAAACCGCATATGGAAACCCTGGAATTTACGGCAATTCTGCAAAAGCTGCAGGAACAGGCCGTATCCGAACCCGCAAAACAACGGCTGCTCGCCCTGGAACCGGCCATAAACGAACAGGTTTGCGTCAGCCGTATGATGGAAACAACCGCCGCCCGCCGGGTGCTGGATTCGCTGGGCGCGCCGCCGCTGCCCCTGATGAACAGGCTGGACGAGAGCGTGACCCTGGCCGAGATCGGCACCATGCTGGAGCCCGCGCAGTTAAACGGCGTCGCGGCCTTTGCCGCCGCGTGCAAACGCATGGCTGCGTACTTAAGCCGTGCCGCCGGGCAGGACGCGGCCCTGGCCAGCTACGGCGGTGGCATTACCCAGCTGCCCGAGCTGCAAGCGGAAATCCACCGCTGTATCCAGGAAGACGAGATCCGCGATGACGCCAGCACCCAGCTGCGCGACCTGCGCCGCCGGAAATTATACGCCGAGGCGAAAGTCAAGGAAAAGCTGAACCAATTGCTGCGTACCCACAAGCAGTTCCTAAACGACGGCTATATCACCAGCCGGGGCGGCTATTTTGTGCTGCCCGTGGCGCGCCAGCACCAGAAGCAAATTCCGGGCACGGTGGTGGATACGTCTGCCTCCGGCACCACGGTGTTCATCGAGCCGGCCGCCGTTTCCGCCCTGCGCGACGAGCTGAACGGCATCCGGATGCTGGAAGACGAGGAAATGCGCCGTATCCTGTACACGCTGAGCGCATTGACCGCGGAAGCGGCGCAGCCCATCCGCCGCAACATGAAGCTGATGGAAGATCTGGACGTGCTGTTTGCCAAGGCCAAGCTCTCCGCGGCGATGGACGCGCGCCCGGTGGCGATCGGCGGCGAGCGCAGGCTCGTTATTTTGGGTGGAAAGCATCCGCTGCTGGACCCGGTTGTCTGCGTTCCCCTGAACCTCTGCATCGAGGACGGTAACCGCGGCGTGATCATCACTGGGCCCAACACCGGCGGCAAAACCGTCGCCATCAAAACCGTAGGGCTGCTGTCGCTGATGGCGCAGTGCGGGCTGCATATCCCCTGTGAGGAAGGCACCTACATCGCCATGCAGGACGGGTACTGGTGCGATATCGGCGACAGCCAGAATATTTCCCAGAACCTTTCCACCTTCTCCGGCCATATCACCAACGTGATCCGCATTCTGGAGAACGCCAGCAGGGATAGCCTTGTGCTGCTGGACGAGCTGGGCTCGGGCACCGATCCGGCCGAGGGCATGGGCATCGGCATCGCGGTGCTGGAAGAACTCCGTCTGCGCGGCTGCATGTTTATGGTGACCACGCATTACCCGCAGATCAAAACCTATGCGGAATCGGCCGAGCATGTTCTGCGCGCGCGCATGGCGTTTGATCCGGAAACCCTTGCGCCCTTGTACCGGCTGGAAATGGGCAAAACGGGCAAAAGCTGCGCACTGCAGATTGCCAAACGGCTGGGCTTTGCCGACCATTTGCTTGCGCGCGCGCACCGCGCCGTATACGGCGGCGCGCAGCCCCAGGCCGCGCAGCCCGAGGCCGCCATGCCCGCGCCGCGCAGCCGCCTGATCCGCATCGATCCCAATAAAAAGGAGAAGTTCACCAAGTTCACCATGGGCGACAGCGTTCTCGTGCTGCCCCAGTGGGAAACCGGCATCGTGTACCGCCCCACGGATGATCACGGCGACGTGATCGTGCAGCTGAGGGACGGAAAACGCGTCATCAACCACACCCGCCTTAGGTTGCAGGTGGCGGCGACGCAGCTGTACCCGCCGGATTACGATTTCTCCGTCGTGTTTGATTCGGTCGCCAACCGCAAGGCCAGCCACGTGCTGGGCAAGCGGCACGACCCCACCAAGATCATCGTGCACGAAACCATCGAATAGACTTATTTGCTTATGAAACAGCAACACGGGCGGAGCTTGGCTCCGCCCGTGTTGTTTTACGCGTCCGGCGTTAGGAACGCCTTGCCGTTTGGGTCCTGCGCTACGCGGAAGAACGCGTCCGCCCGCGCGCCCGCCGCGTCGCTCGGGTCGGTGCAGGTGATGAAGGTCTGCACGCCCTCGGTGGCTTTCAGCAGCGCGTGCCTGCGCTTGCTGTCAAGCTCCGAAAACACGTCGTCCAGCAACAGCGTCGGCGGTTCGCCCATTTCGTTTTCAATCAGCGCGATTTCACCCAGCTTCATGCTCAGCACAGCCGACCGCACCTGACCCTGGCTGCCGTACGCACGCAAATCCTTGCCCGCAAGCATCAGGGATACGTCGTCGCGGTGCGGGCCCCAGGTGGTGAACATCCGCCGGGCGTCCTCCTCGCGGGTTTTCTGCAGCGCCGCCATCATATCGCGGTAGGGAGTAGCGGTGGTCGCCAGCGGGCCGGTGTAGCAAAGCGCAAACGCCTCGCCCGGGTTTTCGGCAATCGCCTGATACTGTGCGGCCGCGTGGCGGGACAGCTCCTCCAAAAACCACCGCCGCACCTCCACCACATACACCGCGGCGCCTGCCAGCTGCTCGTCCCAAGCGTCCAGCTGGCGGCCGAAATCGTCGGTGGGGTGTGATTTTTGCTTCTTCAAAAGCGCGTTGCGGTTTTCCAGCGCCGTCAGGTACCGGCGCAAAGCCTTCAAATAGCTCGGGCGGATCTGGCTTAATTGCATATCGATGAACCGCCTGCGGGCCGCCGGGCCGTCGCGGACGATTTGCAGGTCCTCGGGCGCGAACATCACGGTGGTGGCGTGCCCCATCATATCCGAAATGCGCTCGGCAGGCTTGCCGAAGATCAGCACGCGCTTCTGCGGCTTTTCCAGCGGGTATAGCCGCACCTCCAGCTCGTGTTTGCCGTCCAGCCGCTGGGTTTGCGCGTGCACAAACGCAACGGCCTCCCCCTGGGCAATCATCTCGCGGTCAACGGCCGTGCGGTGGCTGCGCCCCAGGGACAGCAGGTGCATGGCCTCCAGCAAATTGGTTTTTCCCGATCCGTTGGCGCCGTAGAGCACGGTAATGCCATCCCCTGGCTGAAAGGCAAGCGAGGCGTAATTGCGGAAGTTCTTCAAATGGAGGGACGAAAACTTCATAGCGCCGCCTCCCCGCGAAACGGTTTCACGCTGCGCGAAACGGTTACGGCCGCGTCGGCATCCGGCAGGGGGTTTCCAAACGCGTCCCGCCCGTTGTCCGCGGTGCGGTGGATGAGCAGCGTTTCCGCGTCCCGTACGGTTACGTTCAAAAACCCCGTTTGCAGTATGTGACTTTGCCTGCGGTGCTTAAGAAGCCCGCGCACGGCGGCGCGGAAGCTCTCGTCCACCGCCTCCCACGCCATCGGCGCGCGGTTCCACGGGTCCGCCATGCCCTGCATGCCAATCTCGTCGCCATAATAGACGGACGGGATCCCCGGCAGCGCGCATATTAACTTGAGCGCTTCCAGGTATCTCGCCTTGGCCAGGGCAAGCTGCGCCTTCGTCAGCCGCACATGCCTTGCCTCTTCCCGCGGCATCTGCACAATGCCTTCGGTATCATATCCCGCGAAGGCGTTCAGCGCGCGTACGCGGTCGTGGCTGCCCAGCAGGTTCATCAGGCTGTAATAAAACGGCGGGGGATACACCTCGCGCTGGTGTAAAAGCAGCCGTGCCAGCGCGTACGCGTCCGTTTTCCCGGTGAAGAAATCGATCACCGCGCGGCGCAGCGGGTAGTTCATCACGCTGTCCAGCGTGTCCCCCAGGCAGTAGGAGCGCGGCTCCCCGTAGCTTACCTTGTTGCTTGCGTCCTCCCAAACCTCGCCGATCAGCGCGTTGCCCTCCCCGGCGGTTTTCACGGCGTAACGCATTTTCTGCAACAGCCGCACGGGAAGCTCGTCCGCCACGTCCAGCCGCCAGCCGCTTGTGCCTTGCCGCAACCAGTAGGGCAGCACGCCGTTTTGCTGGTTGAGCAGGAAAAACTGGTAATCCGGGTGGTCCTTCTCCACGGCGGGCAGCGTGTAAAAACCCCACCAGGCGTTATAATCGTTTGGAAACGTAAAAAACCGATACCAGCTTGCGTAGGGGGATTGCGGGCTCTGGTACGCGCCGACGCCCGGATACCTCCCGTAGCGGTTGAAATACAGGCTGTCCGCGCCGGTGTGGCTGAACACGCCGTCCAACACGATGCGGATGCCCATATCTCCGGCTTTTGAAGCCAGCGACATAAAATCACGCTGGCTGCCCAGCACCGGGTCCACCCGGTGGTAATCGCCCGTATCGTAGCGGTGGTTGGTGCGCGCGCGTACGATGGGGTTTATATAGAGAACCGTCACGCCCAAATCGCGCAGATAGGGCAGCTTCTCCGCAATGCCCCGGAGCGTGCCGCCGAAGAAATCCAGCGCGCGGTTATCGCCGTTTTCGGGATCTATGTCCAGCGCGGGAGGCTCGTTCCAGCGCGCGTGGAAGGAGGCGTCGGGATGCGCTTGGGCGATTTCCGCCCGCCGCGCCTCGGATACCGGCGCCGTGTCTTTGCAAAAACGGTCCGGGAACACCTGATAGAGCACGCCGTGCCGCAGGTACTCCGGCGTTTCGTAGGCCGGGTCGTACACGGTGATCTGGAAGGCGTGCATCGTATCGTGCACAATCTGCCCTTCGCCGCCCAGGCCGTCGTCCCGGTTGCCGTAGCGCACGTCGCCCCAGTGCGTATGGATGATGAAATCATACCAGAACAGCATCGGCGTTTGCGGCACGGTGATTTCCGCCTCGTACCGGCCGCCGCCCAGGGGCGTCATGGGCGTCAGCCGCTCGGTTCCGTCCCAGGTGCGCAGGGTAACGGCAAACGGATCGTCGCTGAAAAAGCGCAGCGTAACCACGCTTGCGCAGGGCACGGCCCCGATCGGGCTACGGTCGCCGGGGGAATGGGAATCGTGGCGGAGCATCCAAGCCCTCCTTGCCGAACAACTGCCCTCATCATAACGTTTTTGCGACGTTTGATCAACTATGCCGCGCAAACAATCAGAGATCGCGCTTCAGCAGCAGCATGGCAAACGTCGATTCGATTTCCGTCCAGTTCTTCTTGCGCCGGTTCTCCCCGCAGGACAAATGGCTTCCCATCACCGCGTAGCCCTGCTTTTCGGAAAACCATTTGGCGGGAAACGCGTAGCGGCCCGGCGCGGTTTGATAGGCTTCCAAACAGGTAAGCACGTCCTGAAACCACCGGGTTTCCCGTACGGCGGGGTAACGTGCGGCATACTGCGCGTGGAACAGCAGCTACAGGCGACTGTCTCCAGCTTTGACCATACACTGGGCACCGTGGTGACCATCGATGAGAAGAAGAGCAGCTGGGATCTGCGCAATGCTATCAACGACGGTAAGCGCATCATCGTTTCTACCCTGCAGAAGTTCCCGGTCATTTATGACCAAATCAATGAAACAGCCGGTAAGCGTTTTGCCATCATCGTGGACGAGGCACATTCCAGCCAGACAGGCAAAAGCGCTCTGAAGATGAAGGAAGCCCTCGCTGACATGCGGGATGCTCTGGAAGAGTACGCCGAAATCGAAGAGCAGGCACAGGAGGAGATTGAAAACAAAGATATCCTTGTGCAAGAAATGCTGTCTCAGGGACGGCACAAGAACCTGTCTTTCTTCGCCTTCACCGCAACGCCCAAGGGCAAGACACTGGAAATCTTCGGTGAGCCATATCCTGATGGTTCCTTCCACCCCTTCCACATCTACTCCATGAAGCAAGCCATTGAGGAAGGCTTCATTCTGGATGTACTGGCAAACTACGTAACTTATAAAATGTGCTACCAGATTGCCAGCAATACACCGGAAAACCCGGACGTGCCCACTTCGAAAGCCATTAAGACCATCAAGCGGTATGAGGAACTGCATCCACATAATCTGGAGCAGAAGGCCGCAATTATCGTCGAAACCTTCCGCGATATCACTAAGAAGAAAATTGGCGGCAAGGGCAAGATGATGGTGGTCACTGCTTCCCGCTTGGCGGCAGTCCGGTACTACCACACCATTAAGAAGTATCTGCGCGACAACAATTATGATGACGTCGAAATCATGATCGCTTTCAGCGGGTCGCTGAAAGACCCGGACGATCCCAACAGCCCAGAGTACACCGAGAGCAGCATGAATGTCGACAGCAACGGTCATCCCGTGCGTGAGAGCCAGACCAAGGCTGTGTTCCACGAAGAGGGCGATGTGCTGATCGTGGCCGAGAAGTATCAGACCGGCTTTGATGAGCCGCTACTGCATACTATGATCGTGGATAAGGAACTGCGCGATGTGAAAGCCGTGCAGACTTTGAGTCGCCTGAACCGTACCTGTCCCGGCAAAGAAGATACCTACGTGCTGGACTTTGTCAATCCGGTCGAGCGCATCCGGGAGGCATTCCAGCAATTCTATCGTGAGACCAGTCTGGAGGAAGAAATCAATTTTGATCTGATCTACACGACACAGCGCATCCTTCATGAGTATGGCATTTACACCGAGGAGGATATCGAAAAGGTAACCAGCATCTACATCGACGAAGACGTTAGAGCATCCAACTCCACACAGTCCAAAATCTCTAATGCTCTGCTGCCCGTAGCTGAAAGGTATAATCAGCTGAATCAGGATCAGCGGTACCAGTTCCGTCGCGAGGTGCGCAATCTGGTGAAGTGGTATAACTACATCAGCCAGATCACCCGGATGTTCGATAAGGCTCTACATAAGGAATACATTTTCTGTTCCTATCTGGCCAAACTGCTACCGGGCGATCCCACCATTGATTTCAAGCTGGACAATCGAGTCAAGCTGGAGTACTACCAGCTTTCCCAGACCTTCCATGGCGCGATTGAATTGGAAGATGAGTCCGGATCTTGGAAGCCCACCAATCCCAAAAAGGCCGGAGCCAAGAAAGAAAAGCTCAGCCCGTTGGATGAAATCATCCAGAAAATCAACGAGGAATTCATGGGCGAGTTCACCGATGCCGACCGCGTTATCGTTGAAGACTTGTATAACCGTATGAGGAAAGATGAAGACGTACAGAAGGCGGCGCAGACAGATGATCAGCAGGTGTACCACCGCAGCGTCTTCCCAGACATCTTCGATGAGACCGCAATGGAAGCATACGCTCAGAATCAGGAAGCCTACATCCAGTTGTTCCAAGATGCTAAGAAGTATCACGCCGTGCAGGCCGCGCTGGCAGATAGGCTTTATCGTGAGCTCCACGGCACACAAAATACATAACAAAGGAGGGATGCTCTGATGGTGATAAAGCAGAATACAGAGATGATGCTGTTCAGGTACAACAACTATAAAGGTTATTCTTTCATCAAAGAGCATCTCTCCGTTTATGAGAAACATGGCTATGTACTGCTGGGGATTTTTATGCCCTTTGGGGCTGTAAAGGGAGGACAATCACATGAAAATAATCAATATTGGAATTCTTGCCCATGTAGACGCTGGAAAGACGACCTTGACGGAGAGCCTGCTATATG
>Ga0255346_1003563_pt1 | contig 18113 bp, 20 predicted proteins | sample wastewater_treat_FD_194410 | JGI IMG/M metagenome (GOLD analysis project Ga0255346, IMG submission 194410) | Wastewater microbial communities from Lulu Island WWTP, Vancouver, Canada - plant22 | ecosystem: Engineered > WWTP > Wastewater > Unclassified | place: Canada: Vancouver, British Columbia... | reverse complement strand
TGAGAATTTTCTGAATTAATATTATCTTTATTAAAATTAAAAAAATCTTTTACTTTCTCCCACCAAGATTTTGTTTGTTCTTGTGGTTGTTCAACAACTTGTTCTACTTTTTTATTTGGATCATATAATTCATTATCTGAAACATACCATTCTCCAGCTCGAAAATTTGTATATCCAGACATTGGTTCAGGTTTATATGGTTGTAAATTTCCCTTAGCATCTTTTTGATACATAGCGAAGTGAAGGTGAGAACCAGAACTATATCCTGTACTATCTAAATAACCAATTAATTGACCTTGTTTAACCATTTCCCCATCTTCTACTGAAAAGCTAAGTAAATGAGCATAACGAGAAATTATTCCATTACCATGATCAATGTCTATATACTTACCGTAACCAGTATATTTTATATCTCCTGTAATTTTGTCAATTACTTTTGATTCTTTAATACTAACAATACCATTTGCAACAGCTAAAACCTGTTTATTGTAATCACTTTCCCCAGGTAAAGAAAAATCTAAAGCAAATCTATCTTTACTAGAAGAATTATGAGTAGGTTTACCAGAACCCCAACCATCCCCATCATAACCTTGTGTTACTAACCAACTTTCATTTTTAGGAAATGGAATTTTTAAATCTAAAGAAATTGCATTTATATTTTGTATAAAAAAAGTATTATAAAAAAATATAATACCAAAAAATAAAGTTATCCTCCTAATCATATTATTTTATATTTTGTTTAATTAATTCTTCACATTTATCTTTATAATCATCAATCTTAGAAATTTCAGATAAAATATCACAACTATAATCTAATAAATAATTTTCATCATTAAAAAGATAATCAAAACGCTGATTTACAAAATTAATTGGTAAATACTCTTCATCATTAAATTCTTGACTTATTTTTACCATATCAACATTTTTAATATTTATTATTTCCATTTTATCTATCTCTGTTTTATTATATTGAGAATTATTTAAAAGCCATTTTTTAATATCCAGCTCCACATTTGAAGATAATTTTTTTATAGAAAAATTAATACCATCAACAAAATCTGTATCAAATTTAGGTTGTTCCTCACCACGAAATAAAACATTTACTAATAAACCAGAATTTTTTGTTACTTCCCACTCCTCTCCAACAATTAATTGAACATCTTCATCCACATTCCTCACCGTTTTTGTCCCATCATCATTATTTGTAATTTCAATTGGTGATTTTTCTACAACAACTTTTTGTTCTTCTTTGTTGTTAAAATTATTGTAAACCAAAAAACCGCCAATCAAAATAATTATTATTAAAAATAAAAACAAAACATTTTTGTTTTGTATTTTTTTCTCCTCCATATATTTTTTTATTATAAAAAATTAATTAATTAAAAATAATTATAACACAAATTATATTTTTTGAAAAATTTTTGTATTAATCCAATATATATTGAAAGAATGATGTTTAACTCACCTGTCATTCTTGTGATCGTGTGTTGCCGTAGCTTTAGCGGAGGCGAAAGGAATTATTCCCCCCTTGCCTGTCTCGCTGAAGGCGGAAGAGGGGTTGGGGGGTGTTGGTCGGTATTATAAGTTAATTGTTTATAAATTTTTGTTTTGAATAGATTCCCGCCGGAGTTTATCCTCGCGTAGGTGGGGACGGGAATGACAAGAAAAGAGCGGAAATCCAATAAAATAAAATTATAAAAATAAACAGAACAAATCTTAATAAACAAAAAAACTTTCTTTTAGGAAAGTATTTTGTATCCCGGCAAGGAATCGAACCTTGATCCAAAGCTTAGAAGGCTTTTGTTCTATCCATTGAACTACCGGGACATTTTTATAATACCAACATTTTATTATGAATTTTAATTTTTGTCAATCTTCTTTTCTTTGTTTACCATGAAATTTTTTATGAATGTTTCTCAATTCTTTGTCTGTAATATGAGTATATATTTGAGTAGTGGTAATAGAACTGTGACCGAGCATAGTTTGTACACTACGAATATCTGCTCCATTTTGTAATAAATCTGTAGCATAAGAATGGCGTAAAGTATGAGGAGTTACAGTTTTGGTGATTCCTGCAGCACGAGAATATTTTTGCACTAATCTTTGGATTGAACGAGAAGTGAGAGGTTCATCATTTTTATCTTTCTTTTTATTTATTTCTTTCCCTATTCTTTTGTCATGAGGAATAAAAAGAAAAGGATTGAAATCTTTTCTAATTTCTAAATATTTTTTGAGCCAATATTTAGCTTGTTCAGACATAAAAACTACTCTAGTTTTTCTTCCTTTACCAGTAATAGTAAATTCTTCTTTTTTTAAATTTATATTATCTTTTTTTAATCCAGCTAATTCAGAAACTCTAAGACCAGTAGAAAATAATAATTCTAAAATAGCTTTGTCACGATATTTTATAAGGGGGTTTTCATTTATTTGTAAAGGAGATTCCAAAAGTCTGTTTAAATCTGAGCCTTCAAGAAAATTAACTTCTCGATCAGGCATTTTCATCAATTCAATTTTTTCTGGAGCTAAAGTTTGAATATCTCGTTTAGCTAAGTATTTTAAAAAGGAGCGTAGAGCAATAAGATGATAATTTTGAGTATTTTTTTTGAGTGGTTCTCCGTGCACATCTATTAGACGGTTAAGCCAAAGACGATATTCTCGGACTTTTTCAGCAGTAATATCTTTGGGTTGTTTATTTTTTCCAAGCCACTCAAGGAATCTTTTTAAATAAAATTCATAATTTTGTAGAGTTTTGTGACTACGATTTCTTTCTATTTCTAAATGTTCTAAAAATTCAATAAGATATTTAGATAAAGATTTTGTTGTCATAAATTTATTAAAATTATTTGTTTTTGAAAAATTAAAAATAATTAACGACTAGAATATTACTAATCATATTGTACGACACTATTGATAAAAGGTCAATTTTAAAATAAATTATAAATAATTTTATTAATTTTTATTAAAATTTTAGCTTGACAAAATGGTTTTTTTATGCTATACTATCTATGTTAAAATAAAAATAAAAACAAAAATATGCAAAATAGTAATGGGGTTTCAGATTCCCCTAGTAAATCTGATTTTTCTTTAGTTTATTATTATCTTTTAGCGGGAATTTCTTTATTAGCAGCAGTTTTTTTCTTTCTCCCTAGAGTAACTCTTGGTTAAAAAATAAAATATACACCATCTCGATAAAAGCGAGATGGTTTTTTTATATCTTTTTTGTTATAATCTTTTTGTATGAAATTAAGAAATTTTTATTTAATTTTACCCAATATTCGTTCTTGTCATAATGTGGGAGCGATGTTTCGCACAGCTGATGCTTGTGGTGTAACAAAATTATTTTTAGTAGGTTATACTTCTTGTCCCCCAAAACCACAAATTGATAAAGTTTCTTTAGGAGCAGAACAATGGATGACGTGGGAGCATCGAAAAGATTTAAAAAGATTAATTTTAAGTTTGAAAAAGAAAGGTGTAGTAATAGTAGGATTAGAAAAAACAGCTGATAGTTGGCCATTAACTACTGGTCTAAAACAAATAAAAAATGAAGATTTAGCTTTGATAGTAGGAAATGAAGTAGAAGGAATTTCTGCGGAAATTATTAAATTATGCAATTTAGTTGTTCATATTCCTATGTATGGTAAGAAAGAAAGTTTAAATGTTAGTGTAGCAGCAGGGATTGCAATGTATGAAATTAGTAAAAAGTTAAAAATAAAAAGTTGTAAATAGTATAGATAATAAGTAATTTATAAAATTTTTTTGTATTTAATTTTTTATTTTATTATTTTAATAATTATGAAAACAATTGTTTTTGATATTGAAACTGTGCCTCAAGATTTTGATTCTTTAGATGAAGCTCAAAAATATTATTTATTAAAAACTTCAGAAACTGAAGAAGAAAAAGTTAAAACCAAAAATCAAATGGCTCTTTGGGCGCCAACTAATAAGATAGTAGCAATTGGTATGCTATCAGTTGAAACTGGACGAGGAGCAGTTTATTTTGTTTCTCAGGAAAAAAAAGAATTTGAAGAAAATGGTATAAAATATTGGTCTGGTAATGAAAAAGAAATTTTGGAAAAGTTTTGGCAAGCAATTGCTTATGCTAATAAATTTGTTACTTTTAATGGTCGAGGTTTTGATTGTCCAGTTTTGATGTTGCGTTCTGCTATGCTCAAAGTAAAACCAAGTAAAAATCTTATGCCTTATCGTTATAGCGCTGAACAACATATTGATTTACTTGAACAATTAACTTTTTATAATTCTGTGAGAAAGTTTAATTTAGATTTTTTTTGTAAAGCATTTGGTATTCAATCTCCAAAAGCTAGTGGTATAACTGGTCATGATATTGCTCCGATGTATAAAGAAAATAAATTTGAAGAAATTGCTAAATATTGTGCTGGAGATTTGTTTGCTACTCGGGAATTATATTTGCGTTGGCAAGATTATTTAAAATTTTAATAGTTGGACAAATGTAAAAATAAATGGGATAATATAATTAGGTATAGTATTTTAGCCTAAAAATAAATTTATGTTTCATGTTCAAGCAAAATATACAATAGATCTTTTTGAAAGAATGTGTAATCATTTACCACCTTTATTACCAAAAGAAGTTGTTAGTGAAACAGAACATGTTTTAGAACAGTTACATAATGATTTTACAGTATCTATTGAAGATATAGAGAAGACAATAATTTCCATTGGTAAAAAAGTTTGGCCATATCAAAAAGCTTTTCAAGAATTTATAGATGTGGCACAAAGAGAAATAGGTGAAAAGTTTTTATTAGGTAAATTATTTCCTAATTTAAAAGATAAATATAAAAAATTAAAAGAATATGGAGTAACCTATTATGATTTGCGTAGTGGAGGACCAATAGATTTTTTTGAAGAAGAAGAAAGATTAATTATTTCTCAATCAATTATTGAAGTAGATCAAGCAATTCAAAAATATGTTCGTCAATTAGTTTTAGGAACAGAACGAAAAAAATATCAGAATTTAATAACTGAATTTCAAAAAAAATTGGCTAAGATAGAAAAAAAATTAGCTAATTTGCGTTCAATAGCTGAAGAAGATAAAGCTGAATATCCTCGTTTAGTAGAAGAAATAAAAGCTCAAATAAAATCTTTTGAAATGGGACTTTGTTTATTAGGTCCTAATATTCAAAATCAAGAAGTTTTACAAGCTGAAGAATTTTTTCAAGAAAGAAAAATTGCTAAAAAATTACATCGTTTTAAATAATTAAATAATTATCTAAAATATGAAAAAAGTTTTATTTTTAATAGCTCAAAATAATTATCAACCTTTGGAATATGCTGTACCAAAAGATATTTTAGAATCGGCTGGTATAAAAGTAGTTACTGTTAGCAATCAAGTAGGAATAGCTACTTCAACTGGAAATTATAGTTCAACTAAAGTAGATTTAAGTTTAGAAAATATAAAGATGGATGATTTTGAAGGATTATTTATTATTGGTGGAGTAGGGGCGGTAGAATATTTAGATAATGAAATTGTTTATAATTTACTAAAAGTTTGGCAGAAGACTGGTAAGGCTTATGGAGCAATTTGTATTTCTCCAAGAATATTAGCAAAAGCTGGGGTATTAAAAAATAAAAAAGCTACAGGTTGGAATGATGATGGTAAATTAGAAGATTTATTATTAGAAAATGGTGCTATTTATAACAATAATTCTGTGGTAGTAGATGGTAATGTAATAACAGCAGCTGGTCCTGCCTCAGCAGAAGAGTTTGGAAAAGAAATAGTAAAAGTTTTGCAATAAATAAAAGGAATTGAAAAAAATTAAATAAATTTACTAAAATGATAATTAGGAAAATCAAAGAAAATATAAAATAATTTGCTAATATATTTAATATAATAAAATTTATAAAATTAAAAACAGCTTATTCAGCTGTTTTTTTCTATCAATTTATTTAATTCTTGTTTTACTTTTTTAATTTCTTCTGGAGTTTTTAATTCTAAATCTTTTATTCCTAATTTTTCTAACAATTTATGAATTGGTATTTTTATTTTTAGTAATAAAAGTAAGTTAATGTTTAGTTTTTTGTTTTTTTAAATGTTGTTTAGCTTTTTTTACAGTATATTTAATAATTTCTCCAGCAATATCTCTACCAGTTGCTTCAGTTATTCCTTCTAATCCAGGATTGGAATTAACTTCTAATACTTTTGGTCCTGTTTTAGTTCGTAAAATATCTACTCCAGCAATATCTAATTTGCAAGCTTGAACAGCTGCAAAAGCTATATCTTTTTCTTTACGACTCATTTCAGCTACTCTGACTCTTCCTCCAAGATGAAAATTAGAACGAAATTCTCCTTTTTTAGTAGCAATTCTTTCCATAGCGCCAACAATTCTTTTTCCTACTATAAAAACACGAATATCTTTACCACTAGATTCTCTAATATATTCTTGAATCATAATAGGCTGAGAAGAATTATTAGAAGTGAGCAAGTCTAATAAAGATTTTAAGCCTCTTTTACTTTCAACAATTGATACTCCTGAACCATGAGAACCAGTTAAAGATTTTAGAATTATAGGAAAAGAACCAATGTCTTGAGAAATTTTTTCTAAATATTCTGAAGAGTTGAGAATATAAGTTTTTGGTATAGGAATTTTATTTTTGGTCAATATTTGCATGGTTCTTAATTTATTTTTGGAACGCATAGTAGCATTATAGCTATTAATTACTTTTATTCCAGCCAAACTAAATTGTTTTATTAAACCAGCTCGAAAATCCAAATGTTCATGTAAAAAATTAGGACGATTAAGAAGAATATTAATTTTTACTTTTTTATTTTTTATAAATACTTCTGGTTTTTTATGAAATTTTAATTGACAATCTGTAGCATAAATTATCTCAACAGTGTGTCCGAGTTTTTTAGCGGCATTGGATAATAATTCTAAATCTTTTTTGGTAACAGGACTTAATCGATCTTCTTTTCCAAAAGTTAATATATGTAGTTTCATAAATTATAAATATTTTTTTATAGTTTCTGTTAATATTTGAATAGTGTAATCTAAATCAGATTTATTACGACGCAAGTGCTGACTAATTTCAAATTGAATTGAATAATCATTTCTTCCTTCATGACAATGAAATTGAACAGCTGATTGTCTACTCCAACCAGAATATTGATAACCAACGGTAGTTGTCAGATTATATTTTATTTTTACTTTTTTTTCAAGTTCTTTTTTTATTTTTTTAATAAGATTGATAGGTAAAGTTATTTTACCGTGATTGTCTCCTTTTTCTTTATGATAAAGACTGCCAAATATTTTATTACTAAAATTGTGATGTTTAGCTCCAGCGCCAATATCAATACCAATATGATCCGATGTAAAACTATGGATATAAATTATTAAGGCTTTATTGTTTAAACTAAATTGTTTGGCTTGGTAAGAAAATTTTTCTATATCTTGAAAAAATTCTTTCATAACTGGATTTTTTTTACTCCAAAGATATTTTTCTTTTTTTTCTGACCAAGTAAGCTCATTAAAATCTTCTACTTGATGAGGATTTTTAAGAGCTTGAGAGTTATTAGGTTTTTTATAAAATTTATTTACTACTAAATAAGCATTTAATTCTTGAGCGAGTTTTTTGGCAATAAAACCACTTTTTAAATCATCTCCTGCAGCATGAGGAGCGACAATAACAAATTTAGAAGAACCAGTTTTTTTATATCCATAATTGGTATTTTCGTTCATAAAATTAAAATATCTTAGGTGTTATCCGAGGATATTTTTGAATTATTTTTTTAACACCAGTAACAGAGAGAAGACCTTTTTGAGCGCCAATTTTTTGAGTTACAGAACCAGCGTTAGCTGTGCCCCAACACATAGCTGTAACAATATCTTTATTTTTAATAATAGCAGATAAAAATCCAGAAGCATAAGCATCGCCCGCTCCAGTTAGAGCAATAGTTTTAAGAGGATAAATTGGCATAAAATATTGATTTTTACCATCAAAAGCAAATGACCCTTTTTTTCCATTAGTAATGACGACTATTTTAATACCAAAGTTATGAAGAATTTTTAATAATTCAGGAATATCTTTATTTGTTTTAGTTAGTTTTTGAGCTTCATCTTTGTTGACAAAAAGAATTTCTGTTTGAGGAAAAAGATTTTTTATTTTATTTAATCCATATTTCATTTGGTAAGAACCGGGATTGATAACTAATTTTGTTTGAGGATTTTTAATTAAATATTTTTCAAGTTTATTTTGGATTTTTTCAAAACCTCGTCCTAATGAAGAATAATAAATATATTTTGTTTGAGGTAATTTTGGTAAAGAATAATGATGTTTTGTGTGATAAGATAAGATAGTTCTTTCAGTTTGATAATTTATAATTATTGAGTATCTTGATTGATGATTAGGTAAAATTTTGAGTAAGTCAGTATTTATTTTATTTTTTTTCAATTCTTCTTTTATAACAATGCCATTAATATCATCACCAATATCAGCTACGATGGCAGTATTTAAACCAAATTTTTTACAACCTACTGCTAAATTAGCAGCATTGCCACCAATTGATTGTTCAGTTTTTTCAAAAGGAATTTTGTCAGCATAATTTAAGCAAAGCAAACATTTTTCGCTTTTTATATTACATTGCAATTTTGCTGATTTTTCATCAATAATGATAAAAGTGTCCACAGTTGGATCACCAATGGTTATAAGATCAAACATAATTATTTTTTAATTTTTTTGTTTTCACGAATAATTTTTTTCAAATCGTATTTTTCTTGTTGATGAATTCCCATCATTATTTCAATAAGTTCTACTGTAGCAGCGACAAACATTCCTAAACAGGTAAAGACAAAAACTGGACTAGAAATAAAAAGCGCATAAATAAATAATCCAAAAAACCCAATTATATATAAGATATCTTGTCTTTTTTCAGATTCTAAAAATAAACCATAAATAATTAAAAAAGTACAAACTATAGCTAAAGCAGTAACAATAATTTCCATATTTAATTGAGGAAGATTGGGTATGAGATTTTCTAATAACATATTGTTTTTTGAATTAAAATATAAATTATAAGCTAATTATAGCATCTTTGAGAAGAAATAAAAACCCTCTAATATAAGTGTGGGAGGGTTTATTATATTTTATTATTTTGTTTTTGATTTTATTAATTTTTCCATTTATTTATATATTCAATAGCACTTAGAGCTGCGGTAACTCCTTGTCCAGCAGCAATAGCTATTTGTTTAAAAGGAATATTAGTAACATCACCAGCGGCAAAAATACCGGATAAATTAGTTTGACATTTTTGATCAATAATAATTTCTCCAGCTGGATTTTTTTCAATATTATTTATTAAATTTGAATTAGGAACCATACCAATATGAACCATAACACCTTGAACTGCTAAATTTTTTTGTTCTTCAGTAAGCAGATCTTTATATTTTATACCAGTTACAAATTGTTCTCCAGTAATTTCTTCAGTTTTTGCATTATAAATTATTTCTATATTTGGTGAAGTTTTTACTTTTTCTATTAAAATATCTTCTCCACTAGGAAATCCACTTTTGTTTTCAGGTGTATTTGAATGTAAGGTTAATAAATAAACTTTATTAGCCAATTCACTCATCATAAGAGCAGATTCTAAAGCAGCATTGCCAGCGCCGATAGTAACAGTTGTTTTTCCTCGAAATAAAGGACCATCACAAACAGTGCAATAAGTTATACCTTTTCCACGAAATTCTTCTTCTCCCGGCAAATTCAAACTTCGTGGATGAATACCAGTAGCAATAATTATAGCTTTAGTTTCAATAATTTGTTCTTCACCATTAAAATTTTTGGCAGAAACAATATAATAATTTTTTTCTGGTTTTATTTCAGTAACTTCAAAACCTTCTTTAAATTTTATGCCATAAGATTCAACATGTTTACGAAAAGTTTGCGCTAAGGCAAAGCCACTAGTTTCAATAATACCCGGCCAATTATTTACTTTTCCAGAGAGACTAACTTCTCCACCCACATCTTTACTAATAATTTCAAAGTTGAGATTTCTACGAGCAGCGTAGATGGCGGCAGAACAACCTGCTGCAGAAGCACCAATAATAATTAAATCTTTCATATAAATTTTGTAATTAAGATTCCCGCTAACGCGGGAATAAGATAAATTAAAAGTAACAAATTATTATTATTCAGTCAAGCTGTTTATAAGCTGTTCAAAGTAATGAATTTGTTCAGCTGGACTTTTTTCTTGACTAAAAATAGCGCTACCAATACAAAGAGCATCGACTTTGGTTTTGACTAACGCTGGTAAAGTTTTTTCATTGATTCCTCCATCAACTTCTATAAAATGTTCAGGATTATTTTGTTTGAAAGCAATAATTTTATTTAAAGTTTCAGGAATAAATTTTTGTCCTTGTGCTCCGGGAGTGACAGACATAAATAATATATGAGTAAAATTATCAAGATATTCATTTAAAACAGAAATTGAAGTTTCTGGATTCAAAACAATACCTTTTTCCCAACCTTGTTCGTCAATAAAATCAATTATTGACATTAAATCATCTTTACATTCATAAGGTATTAAAACACGACGCACTTGTTCTACATCAATCCATTTTTTTAATTCTTTTAGAGGATGCTCAACCATTAAATGAAGTTCTAAATCTAGATTAAGATTTTGTTTTTTGATAAATTCTGGATCAGCCCAAGTTTTATTTTTAGAAAAGATTCCATCACCAATATCTAATTGAATCAAATTAGTACAATTTTCAACAGCAATAGTTTGATTGAGAAAATCTTTTTCATTATTTACTAAAATGGCAGGAATTATTAACATATTATTTTTCTATTTCTTCTATTTTTTTTAATCGACGAATAAATCTAGGATGATTACTAAAATCAGTTGTTAACCAATTTTTAGTGATGACCATTGCAAAATCTTCAGAAAGATTGTCAGCTGCTAAACAAAGAATATTTGTATCATTATCATTTCTCATACTTTTACTTACATTAATATTATAACCAATACCAGCTCTAATACCTTTCACTTTATTGGCTGTTATACAAACACCAATTCCACTACGACAAATAAGAATACCACGACCATTATTACTAATTACTTTTTTTGTTAGAGGTAGAACAAAATCTGGATAATCATCAGTTTCTATATATTCATATGGTCCTAAATCTTCTGGTTTTAGATTAAGTTCATTTTCTAAATAGCGAATTAGACGTTTTTTGAGAGCATAGCCACCATGATCTGAGGCTATAAAAATAGGTTTTTCTTGCCAAGAGATATTTTTCATATATTTTTTTTAAGATAATAAGATTATAACATTTTATGCTTGTATTGACAAAGATAATTTTTTATGATAAGGTAATTTTGGCAATAGTGCCAAAAGGAGGAAAAGAAAATGGGTAAGGTTTTTTTAAAATTTGAGGAAAAGGATCCGAATCCTAAAAAAAGAACTTAAGGAAAACGATCCGAATCCTAAAAAGGAACCTGAAAAAAAATTAGAGCCAGCAAAGTACATTACGGTTTTCTCTATAAAAGAGAAAAAAGTGTTTTGTATTGATGAAGAAAGTGATGGCTTCAGTTTGTTCAAGGAGGGAAATTATGTTTTGTGGTTGTCTTTAAAGGATTATAAGTGGAATTTTGGTCCGCTTATAAGATATTTAACACCGATTTTTGATCGTGTTGATATCTCTTGCGGAGAGGAAACCCAAAAGGTTGGGTTCCAAGTCTTCTTTTTAAAGATTACTAACTTAGAAAAGGAGGTATAACTCATAGATTAGTTTATTGGTGTCGCGCTGTGGGAGTATGAATAATACGAAGACCACCCGATACCGCTCAAGATTTTTATTTATAATAGAGATTTTGAGCGGGAGGAATGGGTGGTCTTTGTGTTTCTATTGACAAAAATATAGTTTATTGGTATACTGCCAACGTTTTAATTCTTCTGCCTGTATAAGGTAGAATGGACCAATCTGGTATCATGCCCGGATTTTGGCCCATTAAATTTAAGCATGTTATGTTGGACAAAGTAAAAAAAGCAAAATTAATTAAAAAATACCAAACTCATGAAGGTGATACTGGTTCTTCAGAAGTACAAATTGCTATTCTTACTGCTGAGATTGATGAATTAGTAGAACATTTAAAAGCTCACAGCAAGGATCATTCTTCTCGTCGCGGTTTACTTCGCAAAGTTGGTGAAAGACGAAGATTACTTCGTTATTTAAAGAAAGAAAATCCAGCTTCTTTTGAAGAATTGGTAAAGAAATTAAAGTTGAAACAAGCCAAAGCTTTTGAAAAAATTGAAGTTAATACAGAAGATGCTCAAATTAATGATGAAGAAGATGTTATTGAAAAAGAATAAAACTAGAAATCCTTTGAAACACCCCGAGCAACGCGTAGGGGTGTTTATTGATGTACAAAATTTATATTATAGCGCAAAAAATTTACATGGTCGGAAAGTTAATTTTGGTAATATTGTTAAAGAAGCTGTGGCTGGTAGAAAACTGATTCGAGCGATTGCTTATGTGGTGCGAACTGAAAGTAAAGATGAACAGCCATTTTTTGAAGCTTTGTATAATCTTGGTATTGAAACTCGTGAAAAAGATTTACAAATTTTTTCTACTGGTATGAAAAAAGCTGATTGGGATGTAGGTTTGACAGTTGATGCAATCCGTTTGTCTTCTAGTTTAGATGCAATAATTTTAGTTTCTGGTGATGGAGATTATTTACCTCTTGTAGAATATTTACAAAAGAGTAGTGGTAAACAAGTAGAAATAGTAGCTTTTGGAGAAACTTCTTCTCATACTTTATTAGAAGAAGCTGATGATTTTATTGATCTTAGTGCAGAAAAAGAAAAATATTTAATTTTTGATAAACCGGTTCGTTCAACAACAGCCAAACCGATTATAAAAAAATCAAGAAGGATAAATTATAGAAATAATAAAGTAGTTAAAAGATAAAATTAATTGGTAATTTTTAATTTGAAAAATAAATTTAAAATTAAAGATTATTAATTAAAGAAGTGTGGTATAGAGACAGTAGGTCAAAAGTGAGCCTAATTTAATCCTCACTGATCTAAGTATCTATATCAGCTTCATAGAAAAAAATTTATGAATATCAAGAAATGGTCCACAAATTGGGCCGGAAAAGAGCTGACTATTGAAATGGGTCGGCTAGCTTTATTATCTACTGTATCTTGTACAGTACAATATGGAGAGACTGTAGTTATGGTTAATGTTACTAAAAGTAAAGAGGAAAAAGTGGGTTTAGATTATTTTCCTTTGTCAGTAGAATTTGAAGAGAAAATGTATGCCGCAGGAAGAATAAAAGGTTCGCGTTTTATTAAACGCGAAGGTCGTCCTAGTGATGATGCTATTTTGTCTGGGCGTTTGATTGATCGAGCGATTCGTCCTTTATTTGACGATCGAATGCGTCACGAAGTGCAAGTAGTTGTAACTACTTTGGCTTTTGATGGTATTAATGATCCAGCGATTGTTGGTTTGATTGGTGCTAGTTGTGCTTTGAGTGTATCACCGATTCCTTGGGCTGGTCCAATAGGAGCTGCTCGAGTTAGTCTTGATGAAAATAATAATTTTATTTTGAATTTAAGTAATAGTGAAATTGCTAATAATAAATTAGATTTAGTAGTAGCTGGTACTCCAGAAAAATTAGTTATGACGGAGGCTGGTATTAAAGAAGTTTCTGAAGATCAAGTTTTATCAGCTATGAAATGGGGTTGTGAACAAATAGCTCCAGTGATCAAGTTTATTGAAAAAATTCAAAAAGAAGTTGGTCAAGAAAAAATTTCTTTATTAAAAACAGAAAATGATTTTTTAACTGATACTCAAGATAAAGAAAAAACTGTTGAACAAGCTAAACAAATTGCTTATGATTTTATTGCTAGTTTGGCAGATAGAATGATTTTTAATTCAGTAAAAATTTCTCGAACAGAAAGAGTAGAAATGATTGATGAGATTAAAAATCAATTAATTGATCATCTTACTGAACAAGGTTTTGATGAAGAATTGCAAAAACCAGTTTTGGATAGAGTTAAAGAATATGTTTGTGACCAAATTAGTAAAAGAATTTTAGATAAAGATCAAAGACTTGATGGTCGTAAATTGAATGAAATTAGAAATTTAGAAATACAAGTAGATTTACTTCCTCGTGTGCATGGTTCGGGTATGTTTATGCGTGGTGATACTCAGGTTTTGTCTGTTGTAACTCTTGGCGCTCCCGGTGATGTACAAACTTTGGATTCTATGGAAGAAGAAGGTACCAAGCGTTATATGCATCATTATAATGATGCTCCCTATACTTATGGTGAAACAGGGTTTATGCGTGGACCAGGTAGACGGGCGATTGGACATGGCGCTTTGGCAGAAAGAGCTCTTGAGCCAGTATTACCAGCAGAAGAAGATTTTCCTTATGCGATTCGTGTAGTATCTGAAGTATTAGGTTCTAATGGTTCATCTTCTATGGCTTCAACTTGTGGTTCTTCTTTGTCACTTATGGCTGCAGGAATTCCAATTAAAAAACCAGTAGCAGGTATTGCTATGGGCTTGGCTTCAGAATCTGATGAAAAGGGTAATATAATTAGATATAAAGTTTTGACAGATTTACAAGATGTGGAAGATGGAGTTGGAGGAATGGATTTCAAAATTACTGGTACTACTGAAGGCATTACTGCAATTCAAATGGATACCAAGACTCATGGTTTGACTTGGGAAATTGTGGAAGAAACAATCAAGCGTTCCAAAGAAGCTAGATTAGAAATTTTGAAAAAAATGTCTAGTGTTATTTCTGAACCAAGAAAAGAATTATCTCCTTATGCGCCTCGTATTGAAATTATTAGAATCAATCCAGAAAAAATTGGAGATTTGATCGGTCCTGGTGGTAAGACTATTAAAAAAATTATTGATGATACTGGAGTATCTATTGATATTGAACAAGATGGTCGGGTGATGATTACTTCAAATGATGCTGAAGCAATGGCTAAAGCTATTAAAATTGTTGATGATATTACTCACGAAGTAGAAGTTGATGAAATATATGAAGGTGAAGTAGTTCGTTTAGAAGATTTTGGAGCTTTTGTAAATATTTTACCGGGTAAAGATGGATTAGTTCATGTAAGTGAAATTGCTTGGACTAGAACTAATAAACCGGGTGATGTTTTGAATCTTGGTGATAAAGTAAAAGTAATTGTAAAAGAGATTGATAATATGGGAAGGATAAATCTTTCTATGAAAGCTCTTTTGCCAAAACCAGAAGGTTATCAAGAAATGTCACAAAAACCTAAATTTGCTCATAATAATAGAGGTGGTAATGATCGTCGGGGTGGAGGTAAAAAATCATTTTTTAAGAAAGATTTTTAATAAAAAATTTAAAAAAACAAGAAAAACACTCTAGAAATTGGAGTGTTTTTTGTTTTTTATTATTAAATAACTTTAGCCTATTTTAGGATTTTAGAAATGGTGAAACGGGAAGTTTTTTCTTCTTTTTTGGGAATATTGTAAATTACAAGTTTATGTAGGAGAAGTGAGGTGTTTTTGTATTGACAGAAAATATCTTCTATGTTATATTTATTTATCACGTTGGGAATGTCTCCTGACCTCTGATGTTTATGTTCTTTATTAAAAGGAGTTGATCATGATATCTTTTCGTCGTGTTTTTATGTTAGTGTCTATGGTTGTGGTGGTGGTATTGTTCTCGTTCAACGCTTTAGCGGAGGATAAGAAATATGACAACCAGGTACGAGTTCTTTTTCACACAGGTTTACAATTTCAGGAAAAAGTAGGCCTTTCGGCTCACTTTATTCCGGGAGTGAACCTGCTCAAGGGCTTTTCGCCCTTGATGTACTTAAATGTAGATTGGTCTCCCAATCCTTATGTGACGATCTCCCCAGTCATCGGTTGTGACTTCACCAATAAAGAGGTGATCGTTGCAATTCAAATTGCTCCTCGTTATAAAAAGTTTTACGCTTGGATCAATTTTGAAATTCAGCCACAGAGCTTGTTCGTGTATTGGTTCGGTCAGATTCAGTACAAGGTCTTGCCTTGGCTTCACATCGGATTGGAGGAGGAATCGTCTGGTAACTTTCACGAGCCAAAGAAGATGTCTCACGGTAGTGGACCAAACATATTGTTTCGGTTCACGGACTACGCTGGCGTGGATATTGCGTTCCACGCTCGTAAACAAGATGGAGACATTTACGGTGAACTTCTTGCCCGTTTGCACCTCTTCTTTTTTGGGAAGTTAAAGGTGCCGGAACCGAAAAGTTCGTAGAAAGTTCTTTAAAAAGAAGGAGGAAAGATTTATTTGGGCTAATCACCCACGTGGACCGGCATGTAAAATCCGGCATCGTTGTAAAAATTAATTTTAGTTTTTAGAACGAGATAAAGAATTCTTAGCTAATCAGTTAAGGATTTTTTATTTAAGATGTATTTTATTTGTTTGATCTGTGTTTTGTTTTATTTTTATAATTTTATTTTATTGGATTTCCGCTCTTTTCTTGTCATTCCCGTCCCCACCTACGCGAGGATAAACTCCGGCGGGAATCTATTCAAAACAAAAATTTATAAACAATTAACTTATAATACCGACCAACACCCCCCAACCCCTCTTCCGCCTTCAGCGAGACAGGCAAGGAGGGAATAATTCCTTTCGCCTCCGCTAAAGCTACGGCAACACACGATCACAAGAATGACAAGTGGATGAAACATCATTCTTTTAATATGTGTTGGATTAATACAAAAATTTTTCAAAAAATATAATTTGTGTTATAATTATTTTTAATTAATTAATTTTTTATAATAAAAAATATATGGAGGAGAAAAAAATACAAAACAAAAATGTTTTGTTTTTATTTTTAATAATAATTATTTTGATTGGCGGTTTTTTGGTTTACAATAATTTTAACAATAAAGAAGAACAAAAAGTTGTTGTAGAAAAATCACCAATTGAAATTACAAATAATGATGATGGGACAAAAACGGTGAGGAATGTGGAAGAGGGGTATGAGGTAGAGGTAGATAGTGAATTGAATGTTGATTTTATAGATGGAAAATTAAGTATTCAATCTCAAGACAATATTAATCAAATATTACCTGATTTATCATTTATTTTACAAAAAACAAATAAAACATCAGCTTTAATTTTTTTTAAAGAAGAATTTAATAAGTTAAATGATCAAGGGTTACAAGTAGAAGAATTATCATCTTTTGAATTAAATAATGTTATTGTAGATTATATAAAAGTTGACTATAAAAATTCTGAGTGGACATCAAATGGAGAAGTGGTTTATATTTACCATTTTGTAATAAAGGAACAAAATTTTATTATTGTAGATACTTCTTTTAATGAAAATATCTTAAAAAATAATATTAATAAAATAAAAAGTTTTATTTCTTCTATTAAAAATTAAAAATATGAATAAATTTTCTTTTTTATACAAAAGATTTTATTTTTTGGTTTTTTTATTTTTACCAATTTTGGTTTTTGCAATAATTAATTTTAAATTACCTTTTGAAAATGGAGTTAGAATGGCTTTAACTAGAGGCTATGCTGGATTTACTCATGTTGGTAAAGATAAATTTGCAATAGATTTTGCTTCAGGTGGTTGTGCTTCTTGGGATAAACCTATTTTAGCTGTAGCTTCAGGAGTAATTATTAAATCAGATACCGGACATGTTAATGGTGAGAAAAATAGTTATGGTAATCAAGTTATGATTGAACACGATAATGAATTAATTACTAGATACGCTCATCTTAATCAAGTTTTAGTTTCAGTTGGAGATTTTGTAGAACAAGGACAACAAATTGGTACATTAGGTAATACTGGTAGTTGTGAAGGTTCGGCTTGTAAAGAATATCCAGGAACTCACCTTCACTTCGCTATGTATCAAAAAGATGCTAAGGGAAATTTACAACCATATAAACCTGAACCAATGTCTGGATATACAAATTTTCAAGCTGGAGAATGGTATGTTTCAGATAATGAAGTATATGATCCAAATAAAAAAGTAGAACAAGTTGTTGAACAACCACAAGAACAAACAAAATCTTGGTGGGAGAAAGTAAAAGATTTTTTTAATTTTAATAAAGATAATATTAATTCAGAAAATTCTCA
>Ga0255346_1003560_pt1 | contig 18128 bp, 15 predicted proteins | sample wastewater_treat_FD_194410 | JGI IMG/M metagenome (GOLD analysis project Ga0255346, IMG submission 194410) | Wastewater microbial communities from Lulu Island WWTP, Vancouver, Canada - plant22 | ecosystem: Engineered > WWTP > Wastewater > Unclassified | place: Canada: Vancouver, British Columbia... | reverse complement strand
AGCAGACGACGGTTGACGCGAACACTCAGAATATAGAGCTCTTTAATAAGGCAAAGGACTTTGAAAATAAGTTTAAACGGTCAAAGTCAACACATAAAACGGCGACAGAGCTTTTGTGGGAATACATGGAGTCAGCACACTGGAATACGACTATCTTTATAAACCGTACTGGACTCGACGCTATGAATTATTCCAGAGTGCAGAAGCCCGATCATAAATTCACTATGATGCCATTGGTTTCTATGGGCGTCGGATTGGAATTAAGCCTCGACGAAATGCAGGAAGTCTTGTCGCTGGCCGGTTTATCTTTTAAGCCGACAGATCGAACAGATCAGGCGTACAAATACTTGTTTACCGGTATGTCCGGAAAATCTGTCGATGAATGTAATGAATTTTTGAGAGAAGTTGGTGTACCGGAACTGGGGTCACAGCAGAGAAAATAAACAAACGCGAACGGAGGAACACGTAATGGCTAACGAATACGGTTGGATAGATTTTTATACAGAGCTGGCAGATAAGCTCTTACCTTATAAGGATTCTCGACCTGAGTTGATCCGAAAGATTCGTCAGGTTTATGTGAATGTTGGGATAAAACTGCCGAAGCTGGAGAGCGATAATAATCCAAAGGATATAGATCCGTTTACCGTGTTCGGCCTGTTCAACAAGGGAATTAGCAATGCCAATAGGATAGCCATCATTAAGGGCATTGCTTCTGAGTTTGGTGTAACGGCTGCTATCCCTGATGCGTTTGACGGCATTCCGGTTCTGAATAATCTTAAAGCTACATTTTACTGGTTTCAGGAGGATCGAGCGGAGCACGATATAGATAATCTCTGGAGCCTGTTTTCGGTTGCTCTGGATTATGCAAAAGATGAATCGGATGAAAATCAACAGGCGTTTGTTCGAGCTTATGATGTGGTTCTGAACCAGCAAGGAATCCGGTGGAATATCACAATGGGACTTTACTGGATTCGACCGTACACCTTTCTGAATCTTGATTCTCGTAATCGTTGGTATATGTCTGATCCAGAGAATATGCCTGCCGATTATGTTACAAAAGTCAAGCCGATGCTTAACAAAGTCCCGTCGGCTGATCAATATCTTGAAATCATAAAGCTCTGCAAGGCTGCGTTGGATACCGGGAAATATGAATATCATACATTTCCAGAGCTTTCTTATTATGCTTGGATTGTATCTGAGAGAGTTAATCAGGAACAGCGTGAAGCAGAGACAGGTAAGAAAAACAGTCAGTCTAATGCTGCTCACATCCGCTGGACTCGTCCTATAGTTCAGGCTCTTCGTGACCTTGGTGGGTCTGGTACTCCTGCAGAGGTAAGAGCAAAAATCGTAGAGAATGAACAATTAACCGAAGAAGAGATAAGCGTCACGAGAGGAAAAACTAACGTAAATAAATTTGAAAATGAAGTGGCTTTCGCAAGAAACGATCTTGCTGTCGCTGGATATATTGACAAAAGTATTCATGGTGTCTGGACATTAACGGAAGCTGGGATGACCGTCGATATCACAGACGAAATGGCTTCCGACCTCTTCAAAAACACTGTGGCAGAAAATGCCGCAAAACGAAGTGGTGATAGCGGGGCTCTTGCTGACAGCAACGTGGATACTATTCGGTATTGGATTTATGCTCCCGGTTCAGGCGCAGAAAAATGGGATGAGTGCTACAAGAACGGAATTATGCTTCTTGGATGGGGTGAAATAGGCGATCTCAACACATTTGATTCAAAAGATGAAATGAAGCAAAAGATGAAGGAGGTCTATGGGGACACCAGTTCTTACAAGAATTCTGCTCATGCAACATGGCAGTTTGCACACGACTTGAAGCCCGGCGACGTTGTATTTGTTAAGAAGGGCATATACGGAATTATTGGACGTGGTGTCGTTGAGTCCGCCTATGAATATGATGCTGAGCGATCAGACGAATTTAATAACGTTCGCGCAGTAAAATGGACGCATAAGGGAGATTGGACAATCCAGCATCAAACTCCACAGAAGACTTTGACAGATATCACACCTTATAGTGACTTTGTTCAGCAGATCAAAGATCTGTTTGATGATGAGATTCTTGACGAAGACGAAGATAAGGCTGTGGTATATCCGCCGTATACCGTTGATGATTTTCTTGACGAAGTTTACATGGATGAGGATGTATATGACAATATCGTTGCTGTACTTCGGAACAAAAAGAACATCATTCTTCAGGGTGCTCCGGGTGTTGGAAAGACGTTCGTAGCGAAGCGTCTTGCATACGCCATCATGGGTGTTAAAGATGTTGACCGTGTGATGATGGTTCAGTTCCATCAGAGCTATTCCTACGAAGACTTTATTATGGGTTTCCGTCCCACAGCTACGGGTTTTGAATTGCGAAAAGGAGCCTTTTATAACTTCTGTAAGAAAGCAGAAATTGACAGCGACAACGATTACTTCTTCATTATTGATGAGATAAACAGAGGAAACCTGAGTAAGATTTTCGGTGAGCTATTTATGCTGATTGAAAACGATAAACGTGGCATTGAGCTTCAGTTGCTTTATTCGGACGAGAAATTTGCAGTCCCGAGCAATGTTTATATTATTGGTATGATGAATACAGCAGATCGCAGCTTAGCAATGCTTGACTATGCTCTGCGTAGACGATTTGCTTTCATAGAGATTAAGCCGGGATTCGATTCAGAAGGTTTTAAGGCGTACAAATCCAGTATTGACAACATAAAGTTTGATCGGTTAGTGGCGTGCGTAGAGAACCTCAATAAGGCTATTGCTGACGATGAATCACTGGGTGAAGGATTCTGTATTGGCCACAGCTACTTCTGCAATCTTAATCCTGATGCGGTAGATGATAATGCGCTTTCCGGGATTATTGAATATGAGTTAGTGCCGCTGCTCAAGGAATATTGGTTTGATGAGGCTACAAAGGTTAGGGACTGGACTGCAAATTTGAGAGGTGCGATTAAGTGATAGCAATACAAAATGTATACTATATGCTCTCCTACGCATTTCAGGTTTTGAATGAGCAGGGGTATAAAAATATAGCTACAGAGGACTTCGATAATACAGCTGAACTTTGTGCTGCGATATTATCGAGGGGTATTGCTGTGCAAATAAAAAGAGGCCTTGGCAGAGAATATATTCCGGTAACCGAGAGCCGGGCAGCCTTACGTGGAAAGCTCGAAATATCCGACTCTATAAAAAGCCGGACGATTTTGAAAAAACAGATGGTCTGTACGTTCGATGAATTCTCTGTGAATTCATATATGAACCAGATTATAAAATCCACTGTAATGCTTCTTTTACGCTCAGATATTTCCAAAGCAAGGAAAAAAGAACTACGGAAGTTAATGGTTTATTTTGATGATGTGGATACGCTGGACGCTCACCATATCAATTGGGATATTCAATACAACAGAAATAATCAGACTTATCGAATGCTTATCTCGGTTTGCTATCTGGTCATAAAAGGCCTTTTGCAGACACAGTCAGATGGCTCCACAAAACTCATGGATTTCCTTGATGAACAGCGGATGTGCCGTCTGTATGAAAAATTTATACTTGAGTATTACAGGAGAGAATTTCCACGTCTGTCTGCAAGCGCTGCGCAGATTCCTTGGCAGTTAGATGATGGAGAGAATGAGTTTCTGCCAGTGATGCAATCTGACATCATGTTAAGTTATCAAGGAAAAACACTGATAATTGACGCAAAATACTATGAGAACACAATGCAGGTGCAGTTCAATAAGAGAACGATCCACTCTGCAAACCTCTATCAGATTTTTACTTACGTCAAAAATAAGGAAATGCAGCTACAAGGGCAAGACCATAAAGTTTCTGGAATGCTGTTGTACGCAGGAACAGATGAAGAACTGCAGCCGGATAACAGCTATCAGATGAGCGGAAACAAGATCAGCGTTAGGACTCTGGATTTGAATCAGGAGTTCCCAGAGATCGCCAAGCAGCTCGATAATATTGCTGTAGAGCATTTTGGAGGTGATGTATGAGGGTGATAAAAAATCCGGCGTGGGTTTATTACATTACAGATAAAGATCCTGATTTTGATGAAAACAAAGTCGGAAAATGGATGTATTTCTTTGCAGATCGTTCATTTGTAGAGGGTGTATGTAAAGCAGCAATTAAAGAAGGAATTGTCGAGGAGTGCAAACACAGCAATGCCAGCGAGGGGGTTTCTTGCTTTTACCTGAATGATGACGATCTTGAAGGTCATAGACGCGTCATTGAGTTTTTCATAAAGAATGACCTGATCCGTAAAACGAAAAAAGGCAAGCTGTACAACATATCATTCAAACATGATACGCAGACACTTGCTGGTGAGTATGGCGATGATTACCATTCCGATATCAAGCTGGAAGAATTTGTGAATCTTGAGACCGGAGAATGGATTGAGTAATATTCTAATGTTGAGGCGATGGGATTTCAGACTTGTTCCCTCAGAGCGAGGTCTTGAAGCGGTTGGCAAATCTGTGCCTTTGCATATTATAGGTAGGAGCAAGGCCTTTGACCTGTTTCCGAGAACGTACAAGGGTAAAAATCGGTGTATTATACGGAAAAAACACGCTTTGATAAATTCCCGCGAACAACCGCTAAAATCTGACATCAATCTGGAGCAATCGAGCCATGTGGAGACGGTGGTACTAATGTCAATAGAAGAAAAAATAACAAAACAGAAAACTACGAAAATGTAAGCGGAGGATTAATATGAAATGTCAAAATTGTGGAGCAGATTTAAAACAAGGGGTATTCTTTTGCAGGGAATGTGGCAGTAAGACCGTAGCAAAAATGTTCTGTCGTGGATGTGGAAATGAGATTTCGCCAAAAGCAAAATACTGTTCTTTATGTGGTACTGAGACAGTTTCCGGTTCAGCAATAAAGATAGAGCATTGGGATATGACAATGAACTTACCAAAGAAGTTTAAGTATAACAAGGAAATTGATTTGTTAAATATTAATGACTCTGAAAATGATTTTGATTGGGTAGATGTTGAGCATACTACTTTTACATTTAAGTTAAATGACGAAAACAATAGAGAAGTTAAAGAGCAGTCTGTTATCCCTAAAATTAATAATAGCGATGCACATAAAGGAACTAACTACGATGATAAAATAGCTTGTTACTCGTACCTAAATGATGATTGGCATAATTATAGAGCAATCCCACTTACAGATAAGCTTGTAAAGATTGAATGCTGGCATAGAGAAAGTTTATCAGAAAAATTTCTATTCGGATATGAAATATGTGTTTTGAATATAAACTACAATGATAACGATTTTGAATGGAATGCGGATAAGTCATCTTTTACTATTACAATAAAAGATTATTTTAACGCTTCGTATTGGAAAAAACCAACTTCTGTATCATTTACATTGGAAAACCCGGATTATAAGTATTGTTCCGTTTTAGAATATTTAGAGTTTATAACAAGTTCAATAGAGAAACCACAGAAAGACGGTTTTGCTCAGAGTAGTACAGTTATGGTTGGAGATTTTAGTTTTTCAATTCCATCATATTGGCGTGTGCGGATTACGGAAAAAGATCATTATAGGGCCTATGCTGAAACTTCCGGTAAAGTTGCAATGCTTGATATTCGGTCAAGTTATGATGAAAATGATCCTGTTACATATAACATTCTTGTAGATGAAACTGAAAATGGACTTATGAGTAATGCATTTAAGTCTTGGTATGAATCTTGCGGTGATATTACCATAGAAAAATTTAATAATGGTGCAGTCAAAGGGTTTATATATAGTACCTATTTCATATTTCAAAAATTGCATGGCTACTCTAGGACTTTGTGTTTTCCGGATATAAAAAACAATAATTGGTTCTATTTTTCATTATTTGAAAGCAATAATACCAAATATAGCTATACCGATGACTTTGCTAAGATATTGAATTCAATTACTAAAAATACTAAAACTTCGAAAGTTGAAATAGGATAAAAGAAAAAGTTGCAACAGAGAAATCGTGAACGCAAGGATTATAAAAAATAATTTTCCTCTTCATAATAATAAGGTATATCATAAAGCAAAAGTGTAGGTGAAGAGAAGTCCAACTGCCACGATTGCTTTCGACGGAAAAGATAATGAAATCTACTCCACTATAAATATTGTGTCAACTTTTCAAAATACTGACGTGAAACAGAAGATTTGCGACGAATGCAGGGCAATAGGTGCAGAGCTTCCAAAGTATGAACTGATGGGAACCACCCTGCGTGTGCATTTCAAAGCACTTAAACGTGCTCTTATAGATCAGCCCAAAGCACCAAAATGCCGCTAATAATGGTGCTTTGGAAAGTGCAATGGTGCTTAGGATTATAGAAATAATAAGAGAAGAGCCTGATATTTCACAGGAAGCTTTGGGAGAAAGGCTTGGCACAACACGAAGAATTATTCAAAAACATATCAATGTGATGAAAGACTCCGGTCAAATCGTCCGTATTGGAGACAAGCGTTACGGACACTGGCAGATTAACGAGTGATATCGGCAGATTGAAACAATGGGGAGCGAGCAGATATTTTTTAAAAATCGTGTCAATACAGGAAAAGTACCCATGGCGAGATGCTTTTATTCCTAATTTAAGTAAAGATTTACAGAAAGAATTACCCATGAAGAAGCATTATTTTATGTCAATAAAACAATTGAGCATGGGTGGAGCAGGTCAGTTCTTGAGCATCAAATCTATAGTAAGTTATATGAAAGAGCAGGCAGTGCTGTTACTAATTTTGACCTGAGACTTCCCTGCTTTACAATCAGATCCGGTAAAACAGACCCTTAAAGACCCTTATAACTTTGATTTTTTAACAAATCGGGCGGGATATGGAAAATTCTTAATGAAAGAATACTCATTTTACTCTTGATTTTCTCCAATAACTACTCTATACTGGGAGTTATTGGAGGAGAATATGATTTATACAACAAACATGCTTTTGGAAAAGTACAGCAATTATTCCAATGCATATAATAAAATACAACGTGATTGCAAGAACGGAAAGCTTGTAAAACTGATGCGGGGTTTGTACGAGGACAATCCTTCTGTTTCGCCTCACCTTTGCAGCGGGTACATTTACGGACCCTCATATATTTCCTTTGACTATGTTCTGTCACAAAGCGGACTTATTCCGGAATATGTTCCGAATATCACATGCGCCACCTTCAGGAAGAATAAAGTTAAGCAATATGATACCCCGTTGGGTTCTTTCATCTATAGGGATATTCCGCCTGAGGTGTTTCCGCTTGCAACAATAGCAAGGATTGAAGATGGTTATTCATACATAATTGCCACTCCCGAAAAGGCACTCTGCGACAAACTGTACAGCATTCCGCAGGTTAGCTCCGTATCCGCATTTGAGGAATTGATGTTTGATGATCTTCGTATCGACAAGGATGAACTGAGCAAGCTTGACTGGGAGATTATTAAAAGCATCGCTCCAAAATACAATAAACGCAACTTGGATTATCTTTTGAAATATCATGCAAAGGAGACCGAAAAATGAATAGTGTATTAGATTCCATGATGAGTAAATATCCCGTGGCTACAAGCGATGTGGAAGCAAAAAACGCAGTTAAGCAAGCCTTGCAGGAAATTACATTATGCGGACTGGGACGTTCTGACTTCTATCAGAATGCAGCTTTTAACGGCGGAACGGCTCTTAGAATTTTTCACGGTCTCAAAAGATTTTCAGAAAATTTGGATTTTTCTATCGATAACGAAAAAATAGACACCTTTGTGCTTGATAAGTATGTCGGCTGTATCAACAATGAGCTTGCTTCTCTTGGTATTCCGGCAACATTTGAAGTTGATTCGAAAAGCGGATTTATACAAAGAGGATATATCAAAGGCAATTGCAGAGAAATCTTAAATTGTTTCGGAACCGAAGAGTCCATTACAGGAAGAGTTCCGGCTAACGAAGTATTGAAGATAAAACTTGAAGCGGATGCAGCGGCACTTTCCGCTGCAAGCTATGAAACGAAATATCTGCTACAACCATATCCTACCCCTGTAAGACTTTACGATAAAGGTACATTGTTTGCAGGGAAAGTTTCTGCCGTACTTTCGCGAAGTTGGAAAAGCAGAGTCAAGGGGCGTGACCTCTATGACTATCTTTTTTACATAACTAACAAATATCCTATGAATCTCGCACATCTGGAAAGCAGGCTGAAGAACAACGGATATCTGAAATCTTATCAATCGCTCGACAAAGATATTCTTAAGCAATTGCTTTGTGAAAGGTTCGCGACAATAGATTATGCATCGGCAAAATCTGATGTTTCTCCGTTTATTCGTGACAGGAAGGTTGTTGACTTTTGGTCGGCAGATTTGTTTATTGCTATAACTAAGGATTTTAGTTTTTAATCTGCAAGGGAAGGATTTGTGAAAACGGTTGCTCGCGTTGTTCCATTAATAACCGCAGAAAAGGTAAATACTATACTTACACTTTTAAATTTTAGAGAGATAGGTGGAAGACATATGAATTATCATAAAATAACCAAACAGTATTACACAAAGTGGCTCGGTATATCATCTGAATCGTTTGAAACTCGAGGTATACACTTCATATATTCTAAAGAACGTAATATCACACAGTACGGTTATTCACATCCTTTTGACATTTATGTTTGGCTTCAGCCGGGAAAGCTAATAGTTTCCTATGGGGATAAAGCATCCGAAAAAATAAATGAACTTAAGCAAAAGATGAATGCAACAATGTCATCAGCTAAAGTTAAGGAGTTGTTGTCGAACACATTCGGTATGCCGATTACACAAAGCATCAAATATGTTTACAGAGAAACAAATGCGACAAGTTGTGCAGTTATTTTATCCTGCTCCGACTATCCCTCATATCTCGAGTTTTTCAGAAAAGCTCACTTAGGATGCAATAATACAGACTGGCTACGTGAATACTTTGACGAAATGGTACAATACGGTCTTTGTGTCGGAATATTTGAAAACAGTAAACTTGTAAGTTGTTCGGATGCTCCGGGAATGCCTTATATGCAGGAGACAGTTCAGGAAATAGGAGTTAACACACTTCCGGAATATCGCGGTAGAGGTTATGCATCGGAAGTTTGTATCAAATGTGTAAAAAGCATTATAAAACTTGGCAAATGCCCGATATGGTCTACGGAAATAGATAATGCAGCATCACAGAAACTCGCTGATAAAGTCGGTTTTGTAAAGTTTGCAGAGACATTAACCATGACATTATGAATATATGACCGAATAAAAACTCGAAATTTGACCGGACAGAAATCCGGAATTATAAACTTTTTAGTTATGTATATTTTAAAGCGAAAGTGTATAAGAAGATAAATCAATAATGCCACAATGATATTTCGGCGGATAAGATAACGGAATATGCCCTACCATAAACGTTGTGTCAATTTTTCAAAATATTAACGTAACACAAACATTTTATACTTGTTTCTATTAGGACTACGTATTATAATTATCCTAATAACTATTTATGCTTATTTGTAGGATGGTAGATTGGGAAATGATTAAATCAGAAGAATATGCAGTAAGAGAATTTGCAGTACGGTGAAAAGGAGATTTTTGTAATGATTAATTATCCGGCGATATATATAGCAAACGGAGCAGCAGTAATGTTGTTGTCTCTTATTTTAATGAGTGCAAAAAGACCGTCAATTTCCAGATTGCTTGATGAAAAGCTTTTCTACGGGATGGTTGTTTTAAATATTATTCAATGCTGTACCGAGACAGTGGTTTTTATATTGGACGGCAATACCGCATATGGCAATCATGCTTTGCTGATAGCACTCAATACCGCTTTATTTATTAACAATATTATATTTGCATATTTATGGATATTATATGCGGACTACAAATTGTTCGGTGATATGAGAAGAATCAATCGGATATACCCTTATTGGGCTATACCTGCCGCATTGGTTATACTTGGCTGCATAATAAACTTAGTGACACCGGTATTTTTTGTAATTGATAAATTTAATGTTTATCAAAGAACCCCCTTATATATAATTCCGTTCGCCGTCACCTATTTTTATCTGGCATACGGGGTTATATTAATCTATCTGAATCGCAATAAGGTACAAAAATATTTGTTTATGCCTGCCATTCTGTTTATGATTCCCATTTTGCTGGGCAGTCTGTTGCAGTTTTTCTTTTACGGATACTCTCTCATATGGCTTGGCGTAGCAATAGGAATGGGTTCTTTATTCATCAATGTTCAGAACGAAGCGGCTTATGTAGACCCGCTATCCGGATTGTTTAACAGACATTATCTGGACAGTTTATTAATAATGTGTATAAGAAAAGAGGATACTGCCGGTATGCTTGCCGGAATTATGTTGGACATTGACGGCTTCAAAAAAGTAAATGATCAATTCGGACATACCGTGGGAGACGATGCTATTTCCGAAGTCGGGAGAATATTATACACAGCGGTGGGCAATAAAGGAGTGTCATGCAGGTACGGAGGCGATGAGTTTATTGTATTGACGCATGTAAACTCCGAGAAAGAAATCATGGATATGATTGCCGCCATCAAAGCACAAACAAATGCATTCAATGAATCGGAGAATAAACCATATAACATACATTTTTCAATCGGTTATTCCACATTTGATAGCGATCATGAAACAACAGATGATTTCTTAAGGAAACTCGACACCTCCATGTATGAAGATAAGAGGAGAAATATTGCCGAAAGAGTAATTCCCGACAGAAGAAAAGGTCAGTAAAAGACTATAACAGATTTCCCGAAGAAACTCACAGGGTGAAAATAAATCTACTGAAAACCTCTTTTTTACACAGGTTTTTTACTTAGTTTATGTTGCTTTGTAGTATAATAAATCAGGTTATATAGTGCAGCCCGTTAAAGTTTAAAATGTAACGGAGAAAAGGTTTTCCTATGATTTACGCAATTATTCTTTTTGTTATTACTTATATACTGATGCTGACTTTAGCAAAGTATCGTACATATGTCGCATTGACTTCGGCAGCCGTTTTTATTATCTCCGGAATGCTGCCTCTTAACAAGATTTTCGGTTCCATTGACTTCAATGTGCTCCTGATGATTGCCGGTACCATGGGCCTGGTTCAACTGTTCATTGACAGTAAGATGCCGGCACTTCTGGCCGATCTGGTCATGGAAAAGGTTCCCAATGTTCAGACGGCTGCTGTTGCACTGGCACTCTTTGCAGGTCTGATTTCCGCATTCGTGGATAATGTCGCAACCGTTTTAATGGTAGCTCCCGTTGCACTGGAGATATGTAAAAAACTGAAAACCAATCCGGTTCCCTTTATTATTGCCATTGCCGTGTCATCCAATCTGCAGGGTGCTGCGACTTTGGTCGGCGACACGACCGCCATAATGCTGGGTTCATACGCAAACATGAATTTCATGGACTTTTTCTTCTACCAAGGAAAACCGGGTATTTTCTTTGCGGTTGAGTTGGGTGCTCTTCTTTCCGCATTGATTCTGGCATGGCTGTTCCGCAAAGAAAAGCAACCGATACCCAAGGATACCGCCCGTACCGTTGTTACCGATTATGTTCCCACCGTGTTGCTGGTCGGTATGATTGTCCTGCTGATTGCCGCTTCTTTCATTCCCGATAAACTTGACATTACAAACGGTCTTATCTGTGTCGGATTGCTTATTATAGGCATTATTTATACCGCCATAAAAACTTCCGATAAGAAATCAATCATAACTATAATGAAAGCGGTGGATTTGGAAACCATAGGCCTGTTATTCGGTCTCTTCCTTATAATCGGCGGTATTTCCCATATGGGCGTAATTGATGCCGTTGCGGGGCTGCTGGCCAAACTCGGCGGCGGAAACGTATTTGTTCTTTATACGGTCATTGTATGGGCTTCGGTTTTGTTTTCCGCATTTATTGATAACATTCCCTATGTTGCAACCATGCTGCCGGTTATCAGCGGTCTTGCCGCCAATCTGGGAATCCAACCGACTCTGCTCTATTTCGGATTACTCTCCGGTGCCACGCTCGGAGGAAACTGCACGCCTATAGGTGCCTCTGCGAATATTGCGGGTATCGGTATCTTGCGTAAGGCCGGTTATGAGGTCAAAACTAAAGATTTTGTCCGCATAGGTATTCCTTTTACTTTGGCCGCGGTAATTCCCGCATATATATATTTCTGGTTGCTTTACGGTTAAAGGACATCGGTGTTACAAAAGATGCATTAAATTAACTGCAACCTTATTTAAAATGGTATTATATTATCAGTATAATAAAATGAGTCGATTAAATATTGAATTATAAAAAGCAAGGAGAATAACCCATGAAATTAACTACAGAAACAACCCGCTGCGATCTCTGCGTTGTCGGAGGCGGTATAAGCGGTGTATGTGCAGCAATCGCAGCTGCAAGACGCGGATTAAAAGTGGTTTTAATGCAGGAGCGTCCGGTGCTCGGAGGCAATGCTTCTTCTGAGATAAGAATGTGGATATGCGGCTGCAAAGGTTTAAATAACCGTGAAACCGGTATACTTGAAGAAATTCAGCTGGATTCACTGTATCGCAACCCGTATAAGCTCTACCCAGTGTGGGACAGCTTAATTTACAACAAAGTTATTTCCGAGCCGAATATTACACTTATGCTTAACTGCTCCTGCTGCAAAGCGGATATGGACAAAGATAAAATCCAGGCTGTATACGGCTGGCAGATGACCTCACAGACATGGCAGAAAGTAGAAGCAGATTACTTCGCCGACTGTTCCGGTGACAGTATTTTAGCACCGCTTACGGGAGCCGAATATCGGATGGGCCGCGAGTCTAAAGAGGAATTCGGCGAAGACATACCCTTAACCGAACCGGACAGCAAAACCATGGGTAATTCCTGCCTGATTCAAGCCAGAAAACTGGATCATGAAGTTACCTTCAAAGCCCCTCCGTTTGCAACAAAACTGACACGGGAGGATGTGGAAAAGCGTCACCCGAATATTGAAAGCAGTTATGAAAATTTCTGGTACCTGGAGTTGGGAGGAGACAGAAACACTATCAAAGATGCCGAATCCATCCGCGATGAGCTTGTGGCTCTTGCCTACGGAATGTGGGATTATATTAAAAACAGCGGGGATTATGATGCAGGTTGCTGGCAGCTGGATTTCATAGGATTCCTGCCGGGAAAGAGAGAATCCAGAAGGCTTATGGGTGACCATATAATGACACAGAAGGAAATATCTGCCGATACCTTTTTCCCCGATACGATAGCTTACGGCGGCTGGCCGCTGGACGATCATGATCCCGGAGGCTTCTGGCACCCGGGACGTGCCAGTTCCATCATACCCACACCCAAACCGTATAAGATTCCGCTTTCGGTGCTTTATTCAAGGAATATAGAGAATCTGTGGTTTGCGGGAAGGAATATAAGCATGACACATGCAGCAATGTCTTCATCACGTATAATGGCAACCTGTGCTCTGTTGGGACAAGCCGTAGGAGAAAGTTGCGCGGTGGCTAAAAAATATAATCTGTCGCCGAGACTTGCCCGTAAACTTCACATCTCGGAGATTCAGCAGAACTTAATGGAAAACGACTGCTTCCTGCCGGGATTTATAAGAGAAATCTCTCCGTTATGTAAAAAAGCGACGTTATCGTCCGATTCTCATATTGAAAACTTAGATAATCTGAGAAGCGGAACAGATCGTAACCACCAGATTTATGACGGTCCGCAAGGAGTGTATATAAGAAAGGGCGGATCAATTGAATATACATTGGAAAAAGCAACAAAAATTTCAAAAGTCCGTATGGTTTTCGACTCCGACCTGGACAGAAATACGTTGCCCGGTGATCTCTGCGAACGGACACACACCATGCGGGCAAGCATAAACATAGATGCACCCGTCATGACAATGCCCAAGACACTGGTAAAATCCTATAAACTGACCGCACAGCTTGAAGACGGCAGCGAAACCGTGCTAATTGAAGACACTGAAAACATCAAACGGTTAATAAAAGTAAATGCAGGTAAGAAGATTAAACGTCTTACGCTGACGCTTTTATCCGACTGGTCGGAGAACGGTGCCTATTTTGACGATAAGATTCATCTCTTCTCTTTTGATTTCAGTTAAGTTTAATTTGCCTGAACGGGATACTATTTGTAGTTTTTGACATGATTACATGAAAACAAATAAAGCTGATAATACTAATCATTTATCTCAATAAAACTATCGCAGTAAGCGTTGTTTGACAAACCCTACCATCACAGTCATAATATAACTGTCATTATGTGGCAGCGACGAGAAGGAGTGAGCAGTACTTGAAAAAGGTTAATGAGATAACTTTTTTTATACTAATAGCCGCTATATTTATTTCCACATTTGTTCTTACAGATGTCTTGGATATGCCGAATCTTTATCTCATTGACAGAGAGGGAGTTTCTTTCATAGACGGTTGGACATGGAAAGGAGACGGTTACAAAGAAAGATACTATTTACCTCATCGTTTTGATGTAGAAAAATCCGAGCCTTTAGTGATAAAGAACACTGTTCCCGACCGCTTCCCCGCCGGATCGGTTATTGCTTTGAAAGCCAATGTTCAGTCGGTTGTTATAAAAATTGACGGAGAAACCGTCTATGATATCGGCAACGACAGAAGTAAGTTTATGGGAAGAGATTTAGGTAACTACTGGGCAGTTGTAAAGACTCAATCGGAACATAAAGGAAAGGAAATTGAAATTTCTCTCTTCTCCCACAGAGCCGCCTCACACGGTTTCGCTTCGGAGGTTTTTATAGGTTCAGAGAGTGCCTTTTACGGTTACCTTTTTGCTCAACATGGTCTTTGGAATATTTTCCCTCCTATTATTTTCATTTTAGGAATAATGATTATTTTAACTTTCTTTTTCCTGGGTATGTATAAGGAGAAAAATCTAAGTCTCCTTTATTTGGGAATTTATGCTTTACTAATGAGTAATTGGTTTTTAGGTGATTCGGAAATGTTGCAGTTATTTACCGCAAATACATATTACTCCACCAGAATTGCGTATCTCATGACATTGGTTTCCCCTATACCCGTAAGTTTGTATATAAGGGAAGCCGTTCCTATGAAAAAGAGATTTTTTGATGACTTTTTAATAGGCTTAATAATTATAAATACAGTCGTCAGCCTGGGGCTGGAGCATTCAGGCATATTAGGTCTTTCGGATACGATTCTGGTTGCGGTGGGACTTATATCGGTAATGTGTGTATACTATATGGCGATTTTTATCATAGAATCAGTTGCTTACAAAAACGAGAAAGCTTTGCGGGAACTGAAATCGCTTTCCGTTATTTTCATATTTGCAGTTGCGGAGATAATATCATATTTTGTAAACGGACAAATTGTTTCCTCTCTCTATCTGCGTATCGGCGTATTAATATATATAGTCTTAGTGTTGATTTATCAGGTTAAGGATTACAGAGAAAGAAGAAGGATACGGTTAGAAAAAGAATACTATGAAAAAATGGCATATACCGATGCCATGACCGGAGCGGGTAATCGTGCAAGATTTATGGAAGATATGGACATGATTACTAAACCGGAAAGAGTCATTATTGTGCTGGCCGATATTGGCAGAATGAAATATATAAACGATTACTTCGGTCATTTCAGCGGTGACAAAGCTATTATCGATACTTACAATACTTTGAACAAAAACTTCGGTCATATCGGCAGGATTTATCGCATAGGCGGAGATGAATTTGTTGTAATAGTTGAAAAGACCAACATAAATGAAATATATACGATAATTAAGAACTTAGAAAAGGAAGTGGATTTAATAGATAAGGAAAGCGAATATGACTTTTCAATATCTTTAGGTGTTGCTGAATATGATGCCTCTTTGGATGAGGATATTCATGCTACCTTTTTAAGGGTTGATCACAGTATGTATGAAAACAAGAAAAAGCATAGGACTGCCATACCCGCGAAAATGCCGGATAATCAAAGGATGTACCAAGACCATACTTGATAATATTTTATAACATTAGTGAATTTAACCTTACACATCAATCGGAAAAAAGAGCGTTTTATCTAAATTCACCACTATCATCCGAATTGTCACATTATGCCATATTCCATTGAAATGAATATGACATTTCTCGTAATAGAGGCGAACCTGTTGTTGTTTTTACCCGTCTATAGAGTAAGGAGAAAGGATAAAAACACTATGAGTTATAGAAAACCGCTGTTTTGGAGTGTAATCGTTACAATTATTACTTGCACTTTCCTTACCGCTTGTTCCCTGACCGAACAATCGATAAAGCCCGACTACAAGCTAAAACTGGAGGATCTTAAGGAAAACTATTCCGCAGAACAGGCAACCGCCGACGGTTGTGTCGTTATAGATAACAGCACCTTGCTTGCAGGAGAAAAAATATGGGTGGATTTTGTTAATAATACCGCACAGGGACGACAGGCTCATGTTCGTATTTATCAATCTTATTCCAAGCAGGACAACAGTTACCGGGTTAAAGATTTGAGATATGACGGAGAAAAATATCTGCTGAGCTATTACGACAGAACCGGTGACACAAAAGAGGAATTTCTGTTTCAGGGAGAATATAAATATCTTAACCGCAGCATTTATTCGTGGAGCAAAGTTAATCCGATACCTGCCGAATACTATCTCCTCTCCGACAGTGAAGATGCGACTGCGGAAGGATATTTAAACTCCTTAATTTCTTCTATATATAAACCGTATAATAATTGCCATATGATTTATAGCCGAACGGTTGATAGCGAATATGCAAAAAGAGCATCATACGGTGTTGCCTTTTGTGATATTGACAAAGACGGAAAAGAAGAAAAGTGTTACCTCGGTTGGGGACAGACATCAGGTGTTTTTACATTTACTTTAACCGCCTACGAAAACCGGGAACTTGAATACTATAATATGTATAGAACACAATGGTATCACCCTCTGAGATTTGTACAAGCCGAAAACGGTAAATTACAAATAGAAGGTGTAAATCAGAATAGCCCTCCTGAAACACATATATTTGACATAACGGTTCGTAAAGGTGTCATTATCCTTAAACTCGGAAATACCGAGATTGAGCCTATTAAACCGGAACAATAGACAGCTCGGGATGATATAATTAACGGTGTTTGGAGGTTAATATGAACAAATCATTAATAGTTGTAGATTGCCAATATGACTTTATCGACGGCTCTTTAGCCTGTATCAATGCCGAAAATGCAGTGAAAAATATTATAGACTTTATAAATGAAAATCCGAAGTTAAATGTATACTACAGCTGTGATTGGCACTCGGAGAATAACAAGAGTTTTAAAAGGCACGGAGGAATATGGCCCGACCATTGTGTTCAAAATAAAAGAGGATCGGAAATCCATAAAGATTTTTACAGTAAGATAAAGAAGAAAAAAAACAGACCCAATCCGAACAATATCTTCTACAAAGGTCAGGATGATGAAGTTGAAGAATATTCCGCTTTTGAGGCTAAGAATGCAAAAGGACAGGTCCTTAAAGATGTTGTGAATCAGAAAATCTTAGTTTGCGGTATAGCTTCGGAATACTGTTGCAGAGAAACCGCTCTGGAATTTCATAAAGCCGGTAAGGATGTGGAATTCTTAAGCGATAAGGTGGCATATGTAAATAAGGATGACCATGAGAAGAATCTGGCAGACTTAAAGAATAGCATAACCGTTCTTTAGTAACAGCATATCACACGGTAGTTACCGTGTGAGTCTGCTTTTACATCAAGCCTGTATATTTTTCATAAGTGTTGAGGATTAATTATCTGTTCTAATTCCTTAAAGAGTTATAAAGGCTTTGTCTTTTAATCGTCAGTGTCGTCGTCATCATCGATGTTGTCATCATCCGTATCATCTTCATCGTCATCATCGATGTCATCATCATCCGTATCATCTTCATCGTCATCATCGATATCGTCTTCATCCGTATCATCGTCATCATCGTCAATGTCGTCTTCATCCGTGTCGTTGTCATCATCGTCAATGTCGTCTTCATCCGTGTCGTCATCATCATCGTCTGAACTATGATAATCCTTGTCATTGTAATCCGCTAATCCGAAGTCGCTGTCGTTTTTGACACCTAAAGGAGCTTTCCAATTGTTGTCTTCCACACTTTTGCG
>Ga0255346_1003548_pt1 | contig 18170 bp, 21 predicted proteins | sample wastewater_treat_FD_194410 | JGI IMG/M metagenome (GOLD analysis project Ga0255346, IMG submission 194410) | Wastewater microbial communities from Lulu Island WWTP, Vancouver, Canada - plant22 | ecosystem: Engineered > WWTP > Wastewater > Unclassified | place: Canada: Vancouver, British Columbia... | reverse complement strand
TGAAAAGGCTTGAGATATTTTTCAGACCAGGCTTTCCGCATGGATTCCGTTGGTTCGAAACCAGGGCGGTAAATTGGGCGGCCGTGAACATCCAACAGCGGGACACAATCTTCAATGTCTGCAGGATCGCGGTTTGCCTCGAGCAGAATGCTGCAAAAGGGAAACACGAGTCGTCGGTTGCCCAGAATATCACTAAAATCGTACAGCCACTGGGTGTACCAGTCGATATTTTTGAGCAGAGACGGGAAATCATCGGAGAGATCCTCCAAGGCGATTTCTGGTGGGATAATGACTCCGCTGTGCGGGATAACTACCAAAATGTCTGATCCGGTCATAACATTCAAACCTCAATAATGAACGGGAAAGACATTTAGCCTTTGCCGTGTACAGGTGTATTTTACGCCTTTTTGATGTTTTTTGAAAATCTAAAACACGCGAGGCGAGAAAAGCAAAGCAAGCATACAATATAATTGAATTATTTAATTACAAATTACAAAAGTGATGGTCTGGATAGGAAAAACCAAAAGGACGCAAATGCGTCCTTTTGGTTTCCTGTGCTGCCGCCGGCTTATTTGTTTATTGCGTTTTTAATAGCATGATACTTGTCCGTCAAGGCTTCGCCGCCTGCGCCATTACCGCCTAAATTCTCGGCTACTCAAGAGTGTTTCTTCCACGACGGGTAAGAATGCCTAAAAGGGTCGCAGCTGTCTGTCGCCCCTGCCGCCGATAATAATGGCGTTTGTCTTTTGCGGCGACAAATCTGCGAACATTCGTTTTATTGCGCAGGCTGCGGTTATTTTTTCTTTTTTGCTGTCGCTTTTTCCGCCTTGCTTTTGCGTTTTATGTCCATGGTGTGAGCGCGCTTATATGTCTGGATATCCACAAAGCGCCCTTTAGCATCACGTACAGCGTATAATTTTGTTCCCGCGACACTGTAGTGAGTTGTCCTTTTTCTTTTAGTAGCCATTGAATCCTCCTTGTATAAATGTTTTTATATCACACGCCCGGCATTTGTGGATACTGCGCCACAACACAAGGCATTCCGCCAGCGCTAGAAGTGAAAATATTTTGCTTGAAGCAAATTTCGTGGATATAAATATTGTTTTCAGCTACGAGAAAAAACGCTGAAGATAAGAAGGGAGAAACAAAGTACATTAGAACAACATTCATAATTGCCCTTTGTTTTTTAAAAATATAAAAGAATTATCGTTAAGTGTCAAGGAAAGAAAGCTGTTGTGGCGGGGCGTGATAAGCCGACCCTAAAAGTTGAGATAAGACACTTCCAAAAACCGTTTGATTAGGTCAAGTTGCATTTGATTATCTGAGCTCACCACGCCAATTATTGTCCCAAAATATCAGGGGCTGTCTTTACAGCGGCCAGCCCGCCGTAATGTCGTATACCTCTATCTCTTCCACCGTGGCTAGTGCTAAAATCGCCATTGTGTGCTCCTTTTCGCGCGAAAAACACGCCTGCACGTGGGCGCCCACAGCCTGACCGATAGCCGTAAGCATCTCCCTTGATATTTGAATCCATCCCGAAGCTCCCTTCCAGTCGATAAGGGTGTCGGGATTGAGGTCAGAAAACAGATTTGCCCCCGTAACCATTGCCTGGCTTTCCCTGTCTGTTTTTATTGTCACCCCATTAACATTAATTCCGGCTGTTTCCCTGGCGTAGCGATAGGCGGCCAGCTGTGCCAGTTTGTTTTGTCTGGCTTGTTCTATATCACTAACCCATTGCGTTCCTGTCCATTTGGGATATGCACAGGGCGGCAGGGTGGTATACCCAACCGGTATTGGCCCGAGTTCGGTTATCTGTATGGGCACGGCATCAGCGGTGTTGTATATTGTTTTGCCGCGGTGGTCCTCACTTTGAACCCAATTACCACCCACAAAGCACCGTGCATATCCTTCCTGCTGTGGCGGTGGAACTGCGATTGTGGCGAAAGTCGGCACCATAAAAACGGATGCGCCGGTTTTAATGCTTTCTAGGGGATCAAGCTGCGCCGCTTCTTCTCCTGAATATTCACCAGTTTTCCGGTCATAGTAATAAATTTGCATATATCCTCCTAAAACGCTTTGATGATTAACATCCGATAAGTGTTAATTGGTCTGGTCTCGTTGCCGCCAACAAGCGTGGTTGGCGGGTAATATAGTAGGGCGCCCGACGTAGCCCCTAAAAGGCGGTCGGATGTTCCGGATGTGGGATAATCCGCGGCAACTTGGTGCTGGTGCTGTTTGAATTCATCGGCCTGATTGGTACCAACGTTGTTACCTGCTATGCCATCACCACGATCAGTTCTGCTGGCTCTGTCCGGATCCACACCCGCACCATGGTCCCAGACGCGCAAAAACCTTCCCCGGGGATCAGGCAAATTGAAGGTGGTACTGCCATCCCCTGCGCCATACCTGGTCCCGATCACCGCAAATAAATCCGCATACGTGGTACGGCTGATTGCCTGGCCTTTTTCCTCCAGCCACCCCGTGGGTGTTATGCCGTGCGGCCAAAACAGCTCGGCGCCAATCGGCGTGGATGAATCAGGTTTCAGGCCGGCAATAATCTGAAAGTATGTGCCATCGTACTGTGCAATAAGGATCTGGCCAGCAATAATATCGCCCGCAACAAGCGCTTCCGTCGCTTTTTTTCGCATCGCTTTTGCGCCCAGGCCGTTGACATTAAGTGTTGCCGCGCCCGTGTTGGCCACGTGCGCCTTGAAGAATATAGGCAGACCCTCAATGTTTGATGCTAGGGGTGGCGATAGCGATAACGCGTACGCTGTTCCTGTTCCCGTGGTAACACCGTAATTAAGCGGCCCATATGGCACCTTGGGCACGGGAGCAACCTGATAATATGTGCCATCATATATGACAGTAACGATTTGTCCGGAGACAATATCGCCTGCTTCCAGGTTGTTAGCACCGTATTTTTTAAGGCTTTTTCCGCCCAGGCCGTTGACATTAAGTATTGCCGCGCCCGTGTTGGCGTGGGTGGCTTTAAAAACAATCGGCATGCCTGCCACGTGGGCCGTTAGTGCCGGAGATAAAGTGATTACATAGGTATTGCCGCTGCCCGAGTCGACAGCATAATCCAACGCGCCGGCGCCATCGGCATCGGCGCCGGAATGGCGATGATTGTTTACAGCATTTAAAAAATCGGCGGTGACGATTGTTCCCCGGGGGGGAGTGTCATCAAATATTGTTTTGGCCATAATAATAAACTCCTAATGTTTTTATCTTTACGCATAGGCGAAAATAACCATCGTGTGTGCGGGTTTTAAATCTTCGAACAATCCTTCCATCGCGGTGGCAACCGGAGCGTCAACCAGGCGCTCTCCCGCCCGCGATTGCCCGACCCTAAAATAATAAAGAGGGGTCTCGGTAAACGTCACGCGGAAGCGGAAAATGCCCTCCGCCCCATAGCCATCAGTATTGGCCAACAGCTCTTCAATGATCACACTATAGCCAAAATCATCTGCCAACGCGGTAAAGAAGGGAAGGCTCAGGCCTCCGCGTTCGCGCAGCTTGGCGATTACCGCCGCCTGTCGCATCTGAAGTGTGTCGTCGCTGGCGGGTGATAAGCCGCAGACACGTTCCCAATCTTCAATCGTTAACGATGCCGATTGTGGCAGCGTTTCGTGTTGCACCTGTTCGGCGCTGGCTTGCGCTCTGTCCAGCGCCTCGCCTTCCAGCTTGATATCGTCATTAAAAACATCTCCCAACTCTATGGGGGACAATAATTTTAATACATCGGCGTGGTTCATTTAATTCACCGTTATTGTGCCCGGGCGGATCATTTGATAGGCGGTTGGCGTCACATCTGTGGCGGGGACGCTGACCAGCACATTGTCCGCGCCGGCATCCATCGCCAGCTGTATCAACCGCGCGATGTATAATGTTTGTCCGGGAATCATTTCAGCCATATACGCGGATATTTCCGCCCCAATGGCGCTTTTATCGAGATTGTCGCCGCTGACTTCCATGGTCACATTCTGCGCTAACGCGGTAGGCGCGATAATATTGACCCGTGAAGCAGTGACGGGCCGCAAAGGATCGATATACTTTTTAACCTCGGCAACGAGCGAGCGCACAACATATATTTTCCCCGTGTCGGAAAAAATATCGGCGGCCAGCGTAAGCTGAGTGGCGCTGTCCACGCTGACCACGGTTGTTTCTTTATTGTCGGAAACGTTTTCTACGATATCGCCCACACCCACGGGATAAGTCGCGTCGTTAAAAGCGCCGGCGGAATCAATTAATTTGCACTCTTCCGCTGAAGTATTTGTGCCCGTCTGGCAGTGAATAATGTACGGTTCGCCGGCAAAAGGGAATATATCCGCGTTGAGGCTAATTTGTGTGTTGCTATCCACGCTGGCCACTGTTGTTCTGGTCTGGCGCAGCGGGTTTTCCACAATATCGCCTGCCACAACGGCGTGGCCGCCGGTAAAAGTCGCGCCGGAATCAACCAGTTTGCCGCTGGCCGCGCTGGTTACAACGCCGATGCGTGCAGATAAGCTGGGTATTTCGCTGCCGGTCGTTTGGCTATTGGCCAGCACCACAACCTCCACATGCCCCAGCGCGCCGGCCGGGATGGGATAACACCAGGCCCGCGCAACGTTATTTACCTCGCGCGCCCATTTTACGTAATCAAATTTGTTGCCGCCTGCGGGTGGGCGGCGTATATCATCCAGCAAGCGCGATAAAAGCGCAGCATCGGATTCGCCATACGTGCGGGTTATGCCGCGCACCCAGGCATGGTGCTCTAGTTGTTGGGTATCCGCCGTGTCCGGGAATATCTGTTTGGCGATCCAATCCTGATACTTATACAACCCCCACAGCGCCGAGGCCAGGCACGCGGATTTAATGAATATCAACGATCCGGCTGATGTGTCTGCGCTGGGGAACTGGTTGCGGTAATCGGTTAAGATTTCATTTAAAAGTTCGTCGAACGACTTTTGGAACGACATTAAATCACCTCCACAAAAGTTGTGAACACAACCTGATCCCCGTTCGCCTTTGTAACGGTTATCAATAATTTCAGGCGGTGCGGATCCTGCGCGCGGTCTCGCTGGGATAAAACATCCACGGCCGTGGCCTTACCCGTGTCGATGAGCCATTGGAGGGCTTCTTTACAATATTCTTCCGCCAGCGCCGCTGTCTGTTCCGTGTTTTTGCTGCGCGCGAGGAGATGCAGGCGGGAGCCGAAGCTGGGATCCTGAAACCACGATCCACGCCGGACAACCAGGCTCAAAAATATATTATTCAGCAGGTTGCCGTTCTGGCTCTTATCAAACGTCATATATCCGCTGCCCGTCTGGTCCTCGATAGTGATAGCAAAATCCATTTTTTACCCCGCTTTTGTTATGCTGGTGCAAACGTTGCCCAGACTCAACTTGGCAACCGGCGTGCCGTCTATGCCGTGCGAGTGGTTGTTGTATAAATTCAGCAGGCGCTGGTCCACCAGCGCATACGTTGTTCCCTGACTGCCCAGAAGGATGGAGGGGCTTGCAACCTGCACACCCACCGAGGCATTAATAATTGCAGTTTTTGTAAAGACTTCCACTTCGTTCGCCACTGTGGCTTTTAGCTTGTTGCCGCAGACAACCTCGATATTTTTCCCGCGTTTGAAATGAACTTTATCGCCCTCATCGGTATATATTGCGACCTCGCCCGCTTCCACGGCGACGCGATAACGCCGGTCGTCGGAGGCGATCGACACAAAATGATTTCCCTCACGGATAATAATTATCTCTGCACCCGGAAGGGGCCGCGAAGTAAAGCCGTAATGCTGAAAATATTCTCTGTTGGCAATGGTTTCGCCCGGGCGTCCCGAAGCCGAAAACCGCTTGATCATGCCTTCCCAAACAGACTTGACAATGCCGCGGATCATGTTAAAATACCCTCATGAAAATAACGATTGCCATACTCTTCCTGCTGTTGTTTGCGTCCTTTTCCCCGCCACAGGCTGATGCCGCAGGAAATTCCTGCTACCGCAAGGCGCAGAGTTATCAAGACTTGCCGGGCGGCACGCAGGAAATGACGCTTGATGCCCGCAGGGTGGTATCGTTCACCAGTCGGACAATAATTTACGACCTGGGCAAAAAAACCATCACCATCGCGGCTGATTCGCTTGCCGCCCAGTATTTTCTGCGTGATCTTGCTGCCGGACGCTGCACGGCGCGCGCAAACGTCACCCTGGAGCCGGAAAGCCCACATCCTCTTAATACCCGCTATAAAGCAGTCCGGACGTCTTCTCATTGAATCACCCCCGGCAGCCCCAAACCTAATATTGTGGTTACGCCATCTTTTTTAGATAGTTCAAACATCCGCCGGTAAATCAAAAGGTTTTCCCGCACGCCAAAAACCTCATCCTCAACGTGGCACATTTCATTGATGCGATAATTAATCCCGTTCTGGCTGTGGCCGGTAACACGGTATTCCAGTTGATATCCTTCCCATTTCATTTTTTCCAAAAGCATTTGTGCCGCGAGCTTGGGGCTGATTTCATCGTTGTTGTCTACAAAAACATAGGGCTTGTAAAACGGAAAGGTTGGGTCATCCACGCTCGCCGTAACGTTGACATCGCTGGCCGCTTCGTCAATATCTTGCTGCTGGCCGATAACCAAAATTTTTGAGTAGCGGCGCGAAATATCCCGCACAAACGACCCTTTCAATACATTGTTGTTTTGCGGCTCCGCCCGCCGATTAATCAGATGATACAGGGGCGCGCCGCCGCTTTTGGGCTTGCCGAACACGAGAGTGCCATTTTCCAGCGCGTAAAACATCATCCCGCGGCGCGCGGAATAAGTTTTTAAAATATCAAATATCGTACGTCCCGGATCGGGTTTGGCGTGGGCTTGTTCTGTGTCGAAGATGCCTACTGCAGACATGCCTTTGCTCTTGCTTCGCCCGCGAATATTCTCCTGATAGATAATGTCTTTGCGGTTGATGAACGGCACGCGGCGCAACAGGCGTTCGGCCAGGGCCTTTACGGACATATCCTCCTCGTCGAAAAAATCTTCGGCGTACGAATCGACAAGCAGCCCGCACAAATCGCGGCCCTCCACGCGCAAACTTTCGGTTTTTTTATCGTAGCTGTGGTCGACCCGGTCGATAATGCCGGTGAGCTCGCGTTGTTCGTTGATGTACAGCTCACACTTTTTACCCGGCTCGATTGGCACTTCGGGATTAGCCAGTTCCAGCGTAAAAACATCGTCGGCCGTGTAAATATCCGCCGCGATGGAATAAGCAAGAAAGTTTTCGATGCGTTGGCCGCCGATGTGCAGACTCACTTTATCAGACATATATCTGCACCTCCCCCCAGGCAAAAGATGGGTGACGCAGACGATTGATGGCAAGCAGCTGCTCGGCATCATGATACGCCAACCCGTACCGCAGGCAAACAAGATGCAGCGGCAATGGATTATCCAGCACAACGGTCATGGGCGCGGGTTTGGTCTTTTTTATCGCGATTACATGATCGGTCAGCGCGGCGGCCATTGCTTTGAGGGTTTGCATCGACCGCGCCTCATTTAACGCGGCCTGTAAATCCGCGCGGACAATCGCCAGAGTGTTTTCAATTTCCGTTATCGTCAAAAGCTGCGGCGCGGGCGCGATTTCTTTTTGCGGGCGCCCCGTAACCGAAAAAGTTTTGGTGCGTGCCGCCTGGCGCGCGGCGTTGTCTTTGTTTTGGTCTTCTTTCAAAATCGAGCCAATCTCCACAACTTCCCGCTGGGCTATGGAAATACGGGCGTATTTGCGGAATTCAGCGGCATCCTCCAGCTGCGCCGCGCCGGAGCGGTAACTATCCAAAAATCTGTCCGGCGCGTCCCGAAGCGAGTCGTAAAGCAAAACGAAACGCTCCACGGCAGCGGCAATACTGCCGATCAGCACGCCCGGTAAATTGCGCGCGTAAATAATCGTGCTGACGAGCGAGTTCGCCGGCGCGGTAATCTCGTTAAGGATTGCCCTCAGCCGGCCCACATACTGATCGACTTTTTTCACAAACGCTTGCGCCTGGCGCGTCAAGCCGGCGTATTGTTCAAAAAGGTTTGCTGCCGCGGGGTCGATGTCTTTGAGCAGTTCGTTAAAATCGTCCGGGTATTGCTCTTGAATGTCCGCCGCCACGTGCGCGTTAAGCTCGTCTTGCCCGGCGATAAAGGCTTCTTCCGTTCCCGCGTCTACCGGCACGGCATACCCCGCGTCGCTATCTGTCGTGATTTTGCCCTCGATAAACGTCAGATCTATTTCCGCCGTCTCCAGGCGATCATCGTGGCGCACAACCATTGTTGCGATGTGCCCTTTGATTAATCCATATTTTGGGTGAGAAAGTTCATAGGTATGATCGGTCGCGTCGAGATGAGCGATAAGTTTCTTGTGGGCTTCATAATTTTCATTCATAAAATACAGACGGATTTTTATGCCGCGCGCCGTTTGGCCCATATCCTGCAGGAGCGCGCCCGCGCGAAAGGGGAACTCGTGGCGGACAATCGCTTTTTCAAAAGAATCTTCCAGCGTCTCGCACTCGAAAAAAAACATATCATCGATTGATGCTTTATATCTGTCGGCCATTTAGAAAAAACCTCGCGCCAAATTTATGTGCGTGTTCATGTCGTCCGTTGTAGCCTTGATGCGCCCCTCGCCAACACCTTCAAATTTAATATTAAAATTGTTTTTCACTTCCGGCGGAGCAACATGTATAAAATCGTAGATCATTTCCCCTAGGTTGGCGTTTTTGCCGCCGGATATTTTTTGGGAAAAACCATCTAACAATTCATTAATTTTAGTTCCAACCATCACCCCCGCTGCTCCAGCAACCATCACGGCCGCTGCGGGTTTTAACAACCCCATCAATCCACCGGTGCCGCTAGCGCCACCGATGCCGCCTGCCGGCCAGTTGGTAACAAAAACCGGCGTCACGCCGGTAGCGGCTTCCACTGCTTTGCCTTTGGCAATACCTGCGCCGGTACTTCCTAAACCTGCAAACAAGCCCTTAAAACCTCCCATTCCTTTTAATACGCTAGCCCCCAGTTTGCCTCCTTTGATGAGTTTGTAAATGCCGTACGCGCCAAGAGTTAACGCTCCGGCGGCAACGCCGCCGGATACGCCATAGGACAGAGCCTTATGTTTCTCGGCGACTTCGCCGATTTTGCCGGTGATGTCGTTGAGTAGTTTTAGTGTTTTGGTAAGCGGAGCCAGGAGGGGGTCGAACAGCGCTGCCAGCGTTGTTTGCGCGGTGCCCGCGAGCGCCTTGATGTTGGCGTTGAGGCCTGCGAGGCGTTCGTTCATTTTGTCTTCGAGATTTGCGGCGCGTTCCACTGCGTCGCCGAAGGATTGCCACGATCCTTCGCCTTCCCGAATAAGCGCCAGCGCCGCACGCGCGCCCTGATCGCCGAATAGCCTGTTCATCACAATCAGTTTTTCCTGATCGTTGAGCTTCTTCATCGCTTGCCGCATAGTGTCGATGATGTCCGGGATGGTTTTCATATTTCCCTGTTTGTCGAAAAACTCCAGCGGTTTCGCGCCGCGTCCCGCCAGCATGGCGTTGATCTGCGGCATTAGGCGCTTGACTTCGCGCGTGCCGCCGGTGAGTCTGGTAAGAAAAGCGTTGAGTGCTGTGCCGCCCATCGAGCCTCTCAGCCCGGATTGTGCCATCATGCCCTGGAGCTTAAGCGTATCCTGCCAGCTCAGTTTCATCTCCGCCGCCGTGCCGGATAGATACTTCATCCCTTCCATCAATTCGGGGATAGTCGTGGCGCTGGCAGCGTCCACGCGCTGGATAAAATCCGCCAACTCGCCGAACTGCCCGCCCTTGATGCCAAACGGCGTGGCCATCATGACCATCGCTTCCGCGATGACGTCCGGCAGTTCCTTCGAGAGCGTTGATAAGGCCGTCGCCGCGTAGGCCGCGCCGCGCTTGCCGACGACATCTTGAATTTTCAGGCCAGCTTTTAAAAAGACGTTCTCAATCGCCACCACATCGGTGGCAGAAAAAGGCGCGATCTTAGCGACGTCCACCGCCGTGCGGCGGATATCGGCCAGTTCGGCGGAAAGAGTTTGCGCGTTCTTGCCGGATTCCATAAGGTTCATCCGGACGTCAATCATCGCCTCCTGCAGGTCACCCGCCGCCGTGATGCCGGGGCGGATTTTATTAACCAGATACGCTGAGGCGGCAATCGCTTTCAGGCCCGTAGTAATATGCCGGGTCATCTCGTCGAAATCGTGCTTGACTTTTTTCGACGACTCCCCTAAGTTTGTAATCGAGCGGCTGACTCTGGCGGCAATACCCGAAACCACGTCGATAGCCGTGAATTGGAGCGCAACTGTCATGATCTTAGACATAAGCATTTACCTTTTTATTGCTCTGGCGATTGTCGTCGTCTGCTATGGCGTCACCCGTCTCAGAGGCATCTGGATTATCGGCGCGCTGCTTTATCTCGCGGGCGGCATTATGGTTTTTCTCTGCGCTCATTTTATTTTTTATTATCTCGTTGCCGATACACATTATGTTTTTATCCCCGGCATCATCGGTTTTTTCGTTTGGTCGGTGCTTTTTTCCCGTCTCTTTTTACAACGTACTTCTTTGTCCGGCCGGCGCCGGACATCAGTTCCTCAATAATCGAAATGTACATCTCCGCCTCAGCCAGGCGCATGTCCCATATTGATGGGAGCGAAAATCCCGCTTTCATCAATGCCAAAATCAGGGTTTTATCTTCCCTTGTTTTCCGCGCCGATCGCCGCCGCCCTTGTCCGTGCACATAAACGCGGGATCGACGTCCGGGTCATTTTAGATAAAAACCAAAAAAAAGATGGCTATTCATCAGCCACCTTTTTAAAAAATGCCGGCATCCCGACGTTCATAGATTCCGCGCACGCCATCGCTCATAACAAGGTCATGATCATCGATGCGGAAACTGTTATCACTGGATCTTTCAATTTCACGAAAGCCGCGGAAAAAAAACGCTGAAAACCTCCTGATCATCCGGTCGAAAGACCTGGCTGCAATATACAAAGAAAACTGGCTGCTGCATCAAGCACATTCAAAATAAGGAGGAATAATCATGATAGATGTAGAAGTTTGGTTCTATGTTGAAAGTGAATCGAGAACAATACGCTTTATGAGGAATGTCAATATTTCTTCTCCTCCTTTCATAGGAGTAGAAATTGAAGTTAAAGAAGATCATCTTACTATCAGTCAGGTAATATTTAAAGACGGTGGTGGCATCGTTTGTATTGCCGATAACGACCAAAGTCCGGCTAAAAGAATATATCCTGACTCTGAAATTGATGATGTCATTGAAGATATGAAAGAATGTGGATGGGATGTTTTGAGTGATATAAAACGGCGCAGAAAAAAATCTATTCGATAATCAAAAGTAATTTGATTAATGGGCGAATTTTAAAAACCGTAAAATGATCGTAAAGTATCCCGGAAGTGACTTATCGTGATTTTCAATACTTAGTTACCACACCCCCCCACAAGCTGTCTACGTCATGAAACTGTTAATGTGCGGCGTCATGATTGCTCCGCATGCTTGACACAACGGGGCATACCTCATATATTACGGATTGTCTGCAATGCATTGCGGCACGGAGCTGTATTGTATGGAAAACGCTGTTTTGGTGCTGTTTTTTGTTTTGTTTGCCGCCCGGTTTTTCTGGCGCTATATTTTGGAACGCGTTAATATAAGCCATGTAAAAGAACACGGCAAAGAAATACCGCCGGTTTTCCTTCAGACGATAGAGCAGGACACGCTCAATACGATGGTGGATTATACACTCGAGCATTCCCGCCTGGATTCCAAAGAAAACCTGACGGATGATATCATTACCTTGATTATCGTGTTTATTTTCCTGCCCGCTATTGTCGACTCAGTTGCAGTGTTAAACGTGTCTTTTATCATGCAGGCGCTTGTCTTTTTCGGCTTTTTCGCCGTTGTGGGCGGGACGGCTGGAATACCCTTCGATTTGTATGGCACCTTTGTATTGGAGAAAAAGTACGGCTTTTCCACTATTACCTGGCGGATATGGCTTGCGGATCTTTTTAAATCTGTGATTGTTTCCGCTATTCTGTTTTCTGTTGTTGTTTGTGCGCTTATGGCGTTTATCCTTTATTTGCCAAACTCGTGGTGGTGCTGGGGATGGGTGTTTTTCACTTTATTTCAAATTATGATGCTGTGGCTTTACCCGGTTCTCATCGCGCCTCTTTTCAATAAATACGAGCCCATCAAGGATGAAGAGTTAAGAAACAAAATTATCGCACTGATGGAAAAGGCGGGCCTCAAAACAAAAGGAATATTCCAGGTAGACGAAGGCAAACGCTCCAAACATACAAACGCGTACTTCACCGGCATCGGGAAAACGAAGCGTATAGTTTTATATGATACTTTACTGGCTTCGCATTCACATGAGGAAATATTGTCGATCCTGGCGCATGAAATTGGTCACTGGAAGAAAAAGCATCTTTTGAAGCAACTGGTGTTCATGATTGCGGCCTCCTTGTTTTTGCTTTATGGAATATATCTGTTTGTGAACTGGCCACCTCTGTATGCCGCGTTCGGCTTGCCGGATGCGCCGATGTATGCGGGACTGTTTTTAGTCTCGTTGTATCTGGGCACGGCCGGCTTTTTTTTAAACCCCGTTGGTGTGGCGATTTCCCGCCGGTACGAACGGGAAGCAGACTTTATGGCGTGGCAATTAACGGGAACAGCAGCACCGATGATTGACGCGCTGCGGCGTTTGGCAAAGGATAATCTTGCCAATCTGCATCCGCATCCCTGGTATGTCTGGTTTTACTATTCCCATCCTCCCCTTGTGCAGAGGATTGAGTTTTTGCAGGTATTGGATTATCAAAACCCAGATAAAGAGGGGCGCTGAAAATGCCCATTTACGAATTTTACTGTAAGCGTTGCAACACCCTTTATAATTTTTTTTCCACCAAAGTGAATGCCAGCAAGATTCCTTTGTGCCCCAGGTGCAAGAATGTGCGCCTTGCCCGGCAGATGTCCGTTTTTGCCGCCCTAACCGGCGCGGAAAACGAGCAGGATAGCCGTCCTTTTAACGGATTGGGCGAGACAAGGATGACGGAGAAGCTGGCCGGCATTGTTGCCGATGCGGAAAAAATAGGCGGAGATGATCCCCGTGCGGCGGCTCAATTGATGCGTAAATTCACTGAATCAACCGGCATGAAAATGGGGGATAGTTTCCACGAAGCGCTGAGGAGAATCGAAAGAGGCGAAGAGCCGGAGAAGGTGGAAGAAGACATGGCCGATGCTTTGATGCAGGAAGAACCGTTTGCCGATAAGAAAAAAACGAGAAAATCCTCCGTCGCTAAAATGATTATTGATGAAACATTATATGAATTGTAAAATTTGAGGTATCGGTTCTGTGATGAATTAATTTGTGGCAATCCATAGATATTATGATATGAAATATTCATTCTGAGGAAATTCTTTATGGTTGATAAAACAAAGGTGGGATTTGAATTTCCCGCGTATACCATGCGGGTGGAAGAAGCGAAAATCGCCGAGTTTGCTGCTGCCGTTGCGCTCAAAGACAACACCAACGAAATAAATCCTATTTATTGCGATGCCGAAGCGGCGAAAAAGGCCGGTTACAGAGGCATTCCCGTTCCGCCGACTTTCATGACCAGTTTCTTTTTTTTAACAGGCGGATTGAAAGAAATCATAAGAACATTGAATATAGATCTGGGCAGACTGTTGCATAGCGAAGAGGAGTATGAATACTTAGGGCAAATTTACGCGGGAGATGTGATTACGCGTAAAATGCGCGTTGTGGATATATACGAGAGAGGGAAAAAAGACCGTGGGGGCAGATTTGTTAATGTTACTGTGCTGGAAACAGAAGTTATAAATCAGCAAGGGAAATTGGTGGGGAAGGTCCGTTCAACAATGGTGGAAAGATGAGGATGCAAAAATGTCTTTAATCTTTGAGGAAATCAATATTGGCGATGTTCTGCCTGAATACACCGCCGGACCCTTGACAAGAACTCATTTTGTTCGTTATGCCGGGGCATCAGGTGATTTTAATCCTCTCCACCATGATGAAACTTTTGCCAGAACAGTTGGTCTGGATAGGGTCATAGCGCACGGCATGCTGATTATGGGTATTGCCGGTGAAGCCATCTCTTCTTGGATTACACAAAAAAATTTGAGAAAATTTCATGCACGCTTTATGAGTATGACGGAGCCGGTCGATTGGGATGACTTGGACGGCACCGCCAAAAGAGCGACAATTGTTGTTACCGGGAAAGTGGTTAACAGGTTCGAAGAAAAAGGCGAAAAGCTGATTCGTTGTGATATTGTTGTCAAAGACCTGTTAGGCAGCAGGAAGCTTGACGGCTATTTTATCGCCGCCTTTCCCTGAATCTAGTTTTGATGACACAAAAGTGCGTCCGATATTGTTCCAGTCAAAAATCTTTTTCAGCAAGCCGTTTTAAGCGGCGATATGAACGGCAATGAAGGTAAAGAAACAATGCCTGTGTGCCTCCGAAGCGCAGCAGTATGCGCGCGGACTGCTGCACATCTTTTTGCTGAAAAACTTTCTCATCGGAAAGATAAATGCTTAAAAGGCCGCGGATGGTCAGGCGGTGAAAACTTCGGCGTGGCAAGAGGGAAACACTCCGCATTGCTTTTATGTAGAACGTTGTCAGTCTATTAATCATGACGATCTCGTTGGGATAAAACGCGCAGAAGTTCAAATCCTGGCCGATGCGGTCTTCTTCCTGGTCAATGAAATAATCCAGCAGAATATGCAGCCCCTGAACCCAGGGGAAATAAGCTTTTTTAATGTTTGATAAAAGCCCGTCGGTTATTTGCGGCTGTAACAAAGAAGAAATAAGGCAGAAGATGCCGAGAGTGGAGCCGGTACATGCGGCAAATTCATACCAGGCCATTTTTTCGTGCAAGCTTTTCTTTTTGGATTCAGACCATTGACGCAGTTTTTGTACGCGCTCTTCTTTGCACACGTGTTTATTTATCTGTAGTTCACAGTAACAGGACGCCAGTTCATGAAGGTGAGTTGAGGCAAGATGGTAGTTGGGCAGGTGTTGCAGAACTTTCTGGCATGTCGTCACCAGTGCCGCCAGATAACCGCCGTCATCCTGTTCCTTGCGGAAACGATAATAGGAAGAAAGCTGCGCGTTTGGCGTCAAGGCATGGAGCATTGCTTCGTGCAGCGCTCGGAAATCATTTGGATCAGATGAAGTGCTGCGGTCGCAAAGATTGTCGAGGTAGTCGCTGATGGTTTGGTAAGCGACAATGAATTTAATTGCTTCCTTATAATTTTTTTCAGCCAAAAGCCCGTAGACGGCGCCTCCCTCGCAATGAAAAGCTTTTGTCTGGATGCTTGCGAGCGCTTGGCGGCGCAATTCCGCATCGGGAATTCTTGAGGCCAGCGTTTTCCATCCAGTAAGGCGGTTGTGAACCGCTGGCTGAACACGGCAGAGCATGCTGGTGGTGAGCGATAACAGGTTGCCGGGAACGGACAAGAACATCCCTCCTTGTTTGGGGTATTGTTGGGGAAATAGCATAAGCGCATCAGGATGACAAGATATACGGGAAACGCATGAATTGACTCGGCATATAATTTCATGTAGTTCATTGTTATGCGTGGGGCAAAAATGGATGCGGATATCATTGTAGTTGGCGCCGGCGCTTCCGGCTTGATGGCGGCAGGGCGTGCCGCGGAGTGCGGCGCGCGGGTTTTGATTTTGGAAAAGACTGACGCTTTAGGCCAGAAGCTTTTGGTAAGCGGCAAAACACGCTGCAACATTACTAATATCGCCGAACTACCACAATTCATAGATATGTACGGAACAAACGGCCGCTTTCTGTATGGAGCGTTTCACCGTTTTTTTCGACCCGAACTGCTTGCTTTTTTTAAGCGCTATGGGCTGAACACAAAGGCGGAGCGGGGTGGCAGGATTTTCCCCGTATCGGACGACGCCCGTGATGTTATAGAGGTTTTTCGAAAATATCTTGATGCGCATAAAGTGCGGGTCGTTTTTGACGCTCAGGTAACGGCTATCCATTGTGCTCGGCATCCGTTTTTCACTGTGACAACACCGCGGCATAAATATTTGTCAAGCGGCGTAATTTTGGCGGCGGGCGGTTCTTCCTGGCCGGCAACTGGCTCCGCGGGCGACGGCTGTAAAATTGCAGCGAAGATGGGCCATACCATTATCAATCTGCGGCCGGCATTGGTGCCGCTCATGGTGCGAGAACAAAGGCTTGCCCAATCCATGCAGGGTGTCAGCTTGCGCAATGTGCGCGCCGCCGCATTTCAGGGAAGAGCGGAGGAAATTGACGCGGCGCTTATGCCTAGGGAAGATTACGGACGCGGTGAAGCGAAAAAAACGAAGCCGCCACTCATCGAAAGCCGCTTTGGCGAAATGCTCTTTACTCATTTTGGCCTGGGCGGTCCGATTATCTTATTGATGAGTTTGTCTGTTGTTGACGCGTTGCAAAACGGCCCCGTATCGATATTAATTGATTTAAAACCGGCTTTGAGCGCAGAACAATTAGCCAATCGCCTGCAGAGGAATTTGAACACGCACGGCAAGAGAAAAGTTGCCGGTATCATGAAAGAATATTTGCCGGCGAAAATGATTGACCCTGTTATTGCGCTCGCCGGCATTCAGGGAGATACACCGGCACATCAGGTTGCGGCCACGCAGCGCTCGAAAATTGTTGAGACACTGAAAGCGCTACGCTTCAACATCAAATCTCCTCTGCCGTTAGCGCGGGCCATAGTGACGGCGGGCGGTGTTTCACTGGGCGAAATAGACCCTCGCACAATGGCTTCCCAAAAAGTTCCGGGCTTGTTTTTTTGCGGGGAGGTTATGGATATAGATGCGGATACGGGAGGATATAATCTTCAAGCAGCTTTTTCTACCGGTTATGTCGCGGGCCAAAGCGCGGCGGAGTTTATCAATTCTCTTGATGTAAACCGGTGAATCAGCGTTCGCTTTTTATAACTGTTGGGTTTTTGCTAAGGCGTATATTTCTTGCTTGATACGTTTGCTTTTTCTGGCGCGCCCCGGAGAGTTTCTGTAACCAGCGTGCTGGCGACGAATGCGCCGAAAAGGAATATTAGCCCAATTTTAAATACCGCGGAATATGCATCCACGCTGTAAGAAGTGCCTCCGGAGCCGAAGTGGTCCAGAAATAGCCCCATCAAAGGTTGGCCGAGCGCCGCGCCGGCAAAAGGAAAGATGTTAATCAGTCCGGTGGCTGTGCCGGCAATCTCCAGAGGGAAATATTCTTTGATGGAGGGATATCCGACAACAACAGCACCCGATAGGAAAAAACTGTAAACAAAGCACCAAACATAGAGCAGTGGCTTGTTGAAATCGCCGGTAAAGAAGGCGAGAAAAATAAACAGGCAAAAAGCCGAAAGCTGATTGAACATGAGTAGCTTTTTACGCGAATGAAACACTTTTTCCGACAGCCAGCCCATTGTGGGCGAGCCGAACATCAATCCCAGAGCCATCATCGAGAGTATGCCGCCGGCCTCAGTTTTAGACATTCCGTAGACGTGCATTAAAAACGGTCCGCCCCACAAGCCGGTAAAGCTTAAATTGACCGCCGCGCCGAGAAAAAATACCATTGCCCACGGCCAAAAGCGCGGTTCTTGAATAATCAGGCGAATGCCCCGCCATAGCGGGATTTTTTTTGAGACTGAATTTCGTGAGGTGTTATTGTTTATAAAATGGAAACCCATCTCCTGTGGCGTGTCACGCACCATGAACCATATAGCCAAGGCGATACCCAGCGTCAGGATGCCGATGACGATCATGGAGCCACGCCAGCCGATTACCGCGCTAAGCAAGGCCAGAGGCGCTGCCGCCGTGTATCCGCCAAGGCCACCCATACCCATAAGGAAGCCGGTCATGCGGACGTATTTTTCCGGTTCAAACCAGTTGGTCAGAATTTTCATCGTTGGCACAAAAACCATTGCTACGCCAAGTCCAACAATGGTGCGGGCGAATATTGCTGTGCTCGCATTACATGCAAAACCTAAAATGATAGCGCCGGCGGCGGCGAAAGCGAAAAAGAAAGTTATGGAACGACGTGGCCCCCAGGAATCGGCTAAAAGCCCGGCGGGAATTTGCATCAACGCGTAAGGATAAAAATAAGCCGAGGCCAAAATGCCCA
>Ga0255346_1003546_pt1 | contig 18172 bp, 20 predicted proteins | sample wastewater_treat_FD_194410 | JGI IMG/M metagenome (GOLD analysis project Ga0255346, IMG submission 194410) | Wastewater microbial communities from Lulu Island WWTP, Vancouver, Canada - plant22 | ecosystem: Engineered > WWTP > Wastewater > Unclassified | place: Canada: Vancouver, British Columbia... | reverse complement strand
GGTTTCCAGGCAAGAGCCTGCACCCGATTTGTGGGAAGCCTTTGGTGCAGTGGGTCGTGGAAGCGGCGCGGCGGGCGAGTGCGCTTGATGACATTATGGTCGCCACTGATGACGTCCGGATCGCGGACGCGGTGTCCGGTTTTGTCAAAGTGGCGATGACGCGTGCCGATCATCCATCCGGAACCGACCGAGTGGCTGAGGCGGCGCAGCCCGATGATGACGATATCGTGATCAATATCCAGGGGGACGAACCGCTGATCGATCCGGCGTTGATCGATGCGCTGGCTGCGCGCATGAAGGCGGATGCCTGCTGGGCTATGGCGACCGCCGCGTGTCCAATCCGTTCGATGCGTGATCTCGAAGCGCGTACGGTGGTCAAGGTGGTGTTGGCGCGTGACGGCGGGGCACTTTACTTTTCGCGGCTGCCCATCCCGTGCCGTCGCGACGGCGAGCCGGACTTGGCGTCCGGGCTTTATCTGCGCCATCTGGGCATCTATGCCTATCGCGGCGCATTCCTGAAGCAGCTCGTGCGGGAGCCGCCGTGTCTGTTGGAGCAGACCGAGAGTTTGGAGCAGTTGCGTGCCCTCTATCTGGGCGCGCGTATCGCGGTCATCCAGACCGAGGACCTGGGCGTGGGCGTTGACACGCCGGAGGATGTGCCGGCGGTTGAAGCGCTGCTCAGGCAGGGAATGGCAAGCGAAAACCAGGAGCCAAAAGAGTGAGCGTGAAACAAGTCAGAGTGGGCAATGTCGTGTTCGGAGGCAAGCGGCTGGCATTCATTGCCGGGCCGTGCGTGATCGAGTCGGTGGGGGGCGCGATCGACCTCGCGTCGCGACTGGTGCGGCTCGCGGAGGAGCTGGAGGTGCCGCTGGTTTTCAAGGCTTCGTTCGACAAGGCGAACCGTACCTCGGTGGATTCCTATCGCGGGCCGGGGCTGGTCGATGGGTTGGCGGTGCTGCAAGAGATACGCGACCGCTTCGGGGTGCCGGTATTGACTGACATCCACGAGCCGGAGCAGGCGGCGGTCGCCGCCGAGGTGGTGGATATCCTGCAGATTCCGGCGTTCCTGTGCCGTCAGACCGATCTGGTGGTGGCGGCGGCAGAAACCGGCAAGGCAGTCAACGTCAAGAAGGGCCAGTTCCTCGCGCCTGAGGACATGGTCAACGTGATCGAGAAAATCCGCTCGGCCGGAAATGACAAGATCATCCTGACTGAGCGCGGGGCGAGTTTTGGCTACCACAACTTGGTGGCAGACATGCGCAGCCTGCTGATTATGCGCGAATTGGGCGTGCCGGTGGTGTTTGATGCCACGCACAGCGTGCAGCGGCCGGGCGGCGCGGGCAAGATGAGCGGGGGCGATGGACGCTGGGCGCCGGCCTTGGCGCGCGCGGCGGTGGCGACGGGGGTTGACGGTGTGTTCATGGAGACGCATGTCAATCCGGCAGAGGCCCTCTCGGACAAGGCGAACGCCATCCCCTTCAAGGATTTGAAACGATTGTGGCAAACGCTGGGAGCGATTCATGGTCTGGTGCGCTGAACAGAGGCGCAGTGTGTTGCGCGTGGCGCTGGCGGTCTTTGCGGCGTGCGTCGTCCAGTCGATGGCGGCGGCCGAAGATCCAGATGCCGCGCGTTGGTTCAACCGGCACGACGATGCCGCATGGCGTCCGTTGGCCGAACGCTGGTCGACGGCCAAGGCGGCCATGACGACGCCGGTTGAAAACCTCGCGTTGCCGCTGGACTACCATGCGGATGGACGTATCCGGGCGCGGTTGCGCGCGAAAAAGGCGCAGATCTTCGAGGACGGCATGATTTTTGCCGAAGATGTGATGGTGGAGCTTTTCACGGCCGAAGGGAAGCCGGACGGCGTGCTCACGGCCGAGGGGTGCCTGTTTGATCGTGAGGCGCGTCACGGGTACTGCGACGGCCGGGTGACGGTTGAAAAGGACGGTGATCGGCTCAAAGGGCGCGGTATGTACTTTTCAATGGCAGGCGAGTATATTAAGATCATGGACGAATGCGAGATTCGGACGCATCGCATCCGGAATAACTTCGGGAGACTCTGATGAAGCTGAAACGGTTTACGGGAATGAGTATTGTGGCGGCAGGTTTGCTGGCGGCGTCGGGCGTGTTCGCTCAGACAGCGGCAACCGACGGTGACGCGGCCAAGGAAGTCGGCACGGCCAAGGCAACTGACGCGGCCAAGACAACCGGAGCGAAGGCGGCGGAGGCCGAGGCGCAGGCGGCACCCCAGCGCGAGGCGGTGATCACGGCCGAACGCATTGAGTTTGACAATAAAGAGGGCGTGATCCTCTTTGATGAGAATGTGGTGGTGGACGACCCGCAGTTCGTGATGCGCTCGGACCGTCTGCTGGTGTTCATGGAGGGAACCAACGACGTGCAGCAGATTATGGCGGTCGGCAAGGTGAGCATCACCAACCTCAACCGGTCGGCGAGTTGCGACAAGGCGGTCTACACCAGAAAAGAAGGCCAGATCGTGATGACCGGCAACGCCCGCCTGATGCGGCAGGGCGACGAGGGCGGCGAGGTGACCGGTAACCGCATTACGTTCTGGCTGGATGACGAGCGGATGGAGGTTTCGCCGGGACGTGTGGTGCTGCCGCCGGGCACCTTCAACAAGGCCGACACCAAGAAACTGATCCCGCAGGGAATGTGATTTGACGAATGAATGACGCAGTTGAACAGGACATCGAGCGAGCACCGGATATCCAGGCTGACAGCTTGGTGAAGCAATACGGGGCGCGTACCGTCGTGAACGGCGTGTCGCTGCATGCCTCGTGTGGCGAGATCGTCGGCCTGCTGGGGCCCAACGGCGCGGGCAAGACGACCACCTTTTACATGGTGGTGGGCTTGGTACGCCCGAATGACGGCACGGTCACGTTCCGCGGGCAAGACATCACGCGTATGCCGGTCTACCGTCGCGCACGGTTGGGGCTGGGTTATCTGGCGCAGGAGCCGTCCACCTTCCGCAAGTTGACGGTGGAGGAGAATGTGCTGGCGATTCTCGAAACCATGAATTTGACGAGAGCCGAGCGCCGCGCGCGCGCCGAGGAACTGCTCTCCAGCCTGAATCTGACGAAAGTCGCCCGGCAGCGCGCCTACACGCTGAGCGGTGGCGAACGGCGTAAGCTTGAGATTGCACGCGCGCTGGTGCGCAGTCCGGCGATCCTGATGCTGGACGAACCGTTCAGCGGGGTGGACCCGCTGGCGGTACATGACATCCAGGAGATCGTCAAGGGACTGCGCGACAGCGGACTCGGAATCATTGTGACCGATCACAACGTCCGCGAGACGCTGTCGATTGTGGATCGCGCTTATCTCGTTTATGACGGCCAGATCCTGCGCGAAGGATCGAGTGACTTCTTAGTACAGGACGAGACGGCGCGCCGTCTCTATCTCGGACAGAATTTCAGAATGTAACCAAACTAACAAGCCCGCTCTCATGCGGGTCAACCAAGGAGGATGCCACCTATGCAACCTATGCCCATTGAAGTGACGATCCGTCAACAGGATGCACCGCCCGGAGTCAAGAGATACGCGGAACTCCGTGCAACCAAGTTGGTAGAGCAGTTTCCCAAAATCGAAAGTGTGCGCGTGGTCGTGGATACGCAGCGCCACATGTACGAGGCGCAGGTCGTAGCGCAGCAGAAAAACCTGACGGCGGTCGGCAGCAAAGAGCTTGCCGACAACGCGCGCGCGGCGATCGACACGGCTGCGGCGCGTGTTGAAAAGCAGTTGCGCAAGACGATACGCAAGCGCAAGCAGGCGCATACGCGGGTCGCGAGCAGGAAGCCATGACAGAACCAAGACAGAGCCAAGCCCGGCCGTCGCGCGTCACGGTCGACCGATTTCTTGAGGTCGGCCGTGAGCGGCTCGGTTTGGAGCTGGTGGCGGGGCGGGCCGGTCTGCGACGGGTAATCGTTGAACCTGTCGCACATCGCCCCGGCCTTGCCTTGTCGGGTTTTTATCGGCACTTTGCGCACAAGCGCATCCAAGTGGTGGGCATGGCGGAGTTCGAGTATCTCTCGTCCATGCCCGAGGCGCAGCGCATGCAGCGCTTCGAAGAGTTGTTTGCGAGAAAAATCCCGTGCATGGTTTTTACACGCGGCAAGCGTGTTTTCCCAGAGGTGGAGCGTCTGGCCGAGCGTGATGGTATCTGTGTGTTGCGGACGAACATGGTGACGCGCCACTTCATCCATTCTGTCTCCTTCGTGTTGGAGGAACTGCACGCGCCGCGGTGCAAAGTCCACGGAACGATGTTGGAAGTGGCAGGGGTCGGCGTCTTTATCGAGGGCGCGGCCGGGCTCGGCAAGAGCGAGACCGCGCTGGGACTGATCAAGCGGGGGCATGCGCTGGTCGCGGATGACCTGACGCAGTTTCGGCGTGACAGCAACAACACACTGCTGGGGTCGGCCTTGCCGGTGACCCAGTACTTCATGGAAATCCGCGGGATCGGGATTATCCATGTGCCTTCCATTTTCGGCGTGGCAGCGGTGCGCGGAGAGAAACAGGTGGACCTGGTGGTGACGCTGAAACGGCAGGGCGAGGCCGATGCCGAGTTGGACCGTACAGGAATGGATGATTTGCGCCGTGAATTTCTCGGCGTAGAGGTGCCGCAATTGGTGATCCCCGTCGCTCTAGGCCGTGATCTGGTGAATCTGGTAGAGACAGCGGCGCAAGAACACAAGCTTCGATTATCAGGATTTGTCGCGGTGAGCGAGTTGGAGTCGCGGATCAAGCGACACCATTCCGTATAGAGGAGAGCGGAAAAGTGGCCAAGACGACTACAAACAAAGAAACCCGGGAGTTCGTGCTGCTGAATAAATACGGTATGCATGTCCGGCCGGCAGGACTTTTCGCTAAAGTGGCATCGCGCTTCAACGCCGAGGTCGAGGTCGAAAAAGACGGTACTGTCGTGTCCGGCAAGAGCATCATGGCTTTGATGACACTGGAAGCCGTATGCGGTGCCAAGCTTAAGGTCACGGCATCTGGTCCGCAGGCGCACGATGTGCTTGATGAGTTAGAGGCGTTGATCGCCCGTAAGTTTGATATTCCTGATGAGCAATGACACGCATGCCGTTTACGGTGCTGCGCGCGACGAGATGCGCGTATTGACCGGGCTAGCCGTTTCCCGTGGATTCGTCATGGGGCCGGCCTTCCTGTATCGTGCCGGTTCCAGCGATAAGGTGCCGGAATACCGGATTGAACCGGAACAGGTCGAGCATGAAGTGGCGCGCATGATGGATGCGTTTGCATTGACACGGACGCAGATCTATGCGCTGGCGCAGGAGTTGCGAAAGCACATTAACGGCGATGAAGCCTCCATTTTCGACGGTCACCTGATGATTCTCGATGACCCGTCGCTGCAGAGCACCTGCAAAGAAAAAATCACCAAAGACTTGTGTAATGCCGAAGCGGCGGTCAAGCAGGTCGCTGACAGCTACTCTTCAATTTTCGATGCGATGGACGACTCCTATCTGCGCGAGCGCGCACAGGATGTCGGTGATATCGTAAAACGCATCCTGCGTAATTTGTCGGGCATCGGCAGCGACGCGCTCGCGCTGCGCGTGGAGCATCCGTGCATCGTAGTGGCGGATGAACTCTCGCCCTCCGAGGCGATCTCACTGCCCAAGCACCAGATCCTCGGATTTGCCATTGACCGCGGCAGTACCACATCGCACGCCTCGTTGTTGGCGCGTGCGCTGGGTATTCCCGCCGTGGTGGGGCTGGGCTCGCTTTCAGCACACGTCAAAAGCGGCGACCTGCTGTTGCTCGACGGAACGCGCGGTAAGGTGGTCATCAATCCAAACCATGAAGAGTGCGCAGCCTTCGAGAAAATGATGGCCCGCTCGCGGACGCTGGAGGAGTCGCTGGAACAGGTCACGATGCAGCCGGGACGCACACTGGACGTCCGCCCCGTGCCGTTTCTGGCGAACGTCGACAGCAGTACGCCGCTGACCGATCTGCGTACGGCCGGTGCCGAGGGAATCGGCCTCTACCGTACCGAATACCTGTGGTTGCAGGAGGACCGTGAGCCGAGCGAAGAGGAGCAGACACAGGTATATACGAGGGTGGCCCGTGCCTTGCCGGAAGGGCAGGCGGTCACCATACGCGTGCTGGACCTGGGTGGCGATAAGATGCTCAAAAACGGCGGTATGATGCACCGGGAGGCCAATCCTTTCTTGGGTAACCGTTCGATCCGTTTCCTCCTGCGCAATCCCGAGGTCTTCCACCGCCAGCTACGCGCTATTCTGCGCGCCAGCGTACACGGCAATGTGCGGCTCATGTATCCGATGATCGCGACGATTGATGAGCTACATGCCGCTAACATGGAACTGCACACCTGCATGACCGATCTGAAAGCCGAAGGCATCCCCTTTGACGAATCGATCCAGCGCGGCGTGATGATCGAAATCCCGGCGGCGGCGTTGATCGCGGACGCACTGGCCAAGGAGTGCGAGTTTTTCTCGATTGGCACCAACGACCTGATCCAGTACACGCTGGCTGTCGACCGCGTGAATGAAACGGTCGCGCGCCTCTATCAACCGACCCATCCGGCCGTGTTGCAATTGATCGACCTCTCGGTGACGGCCGCGCATGCCAACGGCCTGCGGATTTCGGTGTGCGGCGAAACGGCGGCTGATCCGGTGATGGCGGTATTGTTCGTGGGCATGGGCATGGATGAACTCAGCATGTCGCCGAATTTCATCCGCCTCGTGAAACGGGTCGTCAGCCAGATTTCGTTCGCCGACGCCAAGGCGCTGGCTGACAGCGTGCGGCGTATGATGGGCACGCCGGCCGACCAGATTTACGCATTTTGTCGCAATCAGATCACCAAGCTGGTTCCGGATATGCTCTATCTGCAGTGAAACGGGCGTGATGAAGCAATCGCAAACAGAAATTGCCGCAGCGGCAGATGATCCCGTCAGCACGCGCCAGAAGATACTGGACGCCGCGACCGAAACCTTCGCCGAGCATGGCTTCCGTGCCGCCACGACGCGCATGATTTGCGCAAAGGCCGGGGTCAATGTGGCGCTCGTGAATTACTACTTTCACTCCAAGGCCGAGCTTTACAAAGCGGTGATTTCAGCTTTATTTGAAAACATGGGCAAGGCGTTGCTGACGATCCCCGACACCGTCAATGATGAGGCGTCGTGGCAGCGGGCTGTGCGGACGTGGGTGGCGCATTCGCTGCAAATTTGCGCGGCGCGTAAGCCGCCCGCAGTCTGGGTGGCGCGATTGATGGCGCTCGAAGAGTGCGTGCCTTCGGATCTGACGTGCGATATTGAAGAGAAGTTCGCCAAGCCGGTGCGCCAATCTTTCCTGCGTCTCTTGCGCATGGGATTGCAGGACGAAGACCCCGTGACGCTCGCCCTCTGGGCCAGCAACATCCAATCGCAATACGTGGTCTACGCATTAACCAAGCAGGGGTGGGGGGCGCGGTTCTGTCCGTCGGACGTGAGTCACGAAGAGTGGATCAAGCGCCTCGAAGATCACATTTGCGAAGGCATCTTCCAGCGCTTGAAGTATAGCTGACGCGCGTTACTTCGCGGCCGCCGCCGGAGCAGCTGGCTTTACATCCGCCGCCGGAGCCGGAGCAGGCTTTGCCGGTGCTGCGGGAGTCGGCTTTGCCGGTTCTGCCGGAACTGCGACCGGAGGTGTCGTTGCAGGCACGGTGATCGGGGCTGGCGCGTCAACGGCCTTGGCGGCCTCATTGGCGGCGTCAAACAACGAGCGTTCCGCACGCGGCTCATAACGCGTAATCACCCCTTCGAGGTTGGCGATGGCCATTTCCCAGACGGCGTCGTCCGTTTTTTCAGCCTTCAGATTCTCGAGGAGTTCCTTGGCCTCATCCTTTTTACCCTGCAAGGTCATGACGCGAGCCGTGCCCATGACGGCCTGGGGACGCAGAAAGTGGTCGGTGTAGTTCTTTTCAAACGTCTGGAAAGCCTGCAACGCCTCATCCAGCCGATTGAGTCCCTCCAGTGTATGCGCACGGCCCAACTCTGCAATCTCCTTGAAGCCGGTCGGTGCGCCCTTACGCAGGCAGAGATCATACGCTTGAAGCGCCTCTTCATACTTTGACGCGTCAAAATACGCTTTGGCCAACCGCATCCGTGTCGCATTCCCGGCCTTGGTCGACCCGTACTTTGCAACCGCCGCTTCCAGTTCGTCCAACGAATTGGCTTTGAGCAGCTCCTGATTGGCGGCAGCGATCTTGCTTGCACGTACACGCTTCAACGTAAGCGCACCGCCCAGCAACACCGCCGTAGCAGCCACCATGATCAAAAACTGTTTGCCGTTCGCCTTCCACCAATCATAGAGGGGCAACAACTCTTCCGGCAGGTTCTCAGGGATCGGCACCTCCACCGGTTTGGGTGTTTCGGGTGCGTCGCTTTTTTTTCCGCTCATGTAAATCGCCTTTTGCTAATTGAAAGTGGCCGACATTATCAACAATTTCGCATGAAAGATGCAAGTCAAAACCCTGCCTTTAAATAATCACCGCACCAAGTTTAGCCAGATTTTCCCTTACGGCCTTCGCAGATATCTGCGGTACGGTTTTTGAACCTGAGGCCGCCAACGCAGCCGCGACTCCGGCGGCTTCACCGGTCTGATTGAGATTAACCATCACCCGCACGGCACCGAACGCAACGCGGTCAGCCGAAATCATGTGGCCAGCCAACACAAGATTCGGACTTTTGTCGCTTACCATCGTCGAAAAGGGAATTTGATAAAAATCACCCTTTAAACACTGGAACTTATATGCGGTTGTTGGGGTCGTAGTTTGACATTAGACTTTTCGTGTTTCCGTGTTAGCCATCTGTTCTAGCTTTCAGAAACTCGGTCACTGCGTCGGGATGGGACATGGAGAGGGCATGCCCTGCACCGGCGACAATAACATCAGGCGTTGTGTTCTTTACTGGCAAAACAAAATCATTCGCACCATGGATCTGATAGATCGGCGTGTTGCTGATACCTGACGCACCGCGCCATTCCAAAGTGGCGCGGCAAGCCCATCGGAGAAAGGCGGCGTCTGACTCTGAAAGCTGAGAGACTAAATCTGACCAATGCGGACTTGAAGATATACTGGTCGATACGAGTACTATCTTGCTCAATAACGTGGCGACCTCAAAAGGGATGGCATCGGCTACGCCGGGAAGTTTCCGTAGAGCTTTGATTGTCTTAGGCAATTCATCGGGCGTCCGGACACTGCCGACAAGGAGACAGGCTTTTACATCAAGATGCCGAATCATTTCCAGTGCGACAAATCCGCCGAATGAAGCGCCCCCGATAAAGCAGGGTTGGCTGGGGTTTATTTTACTGGCAAATCTTTCTGCATAGGACGAAAGTGACTCCTTCGGCAGCGGGTCAATCCAAGCGGGCACGACAATCTGAGGGATTGCCTCAATCTGTTTGGCGAACACGCGCGCATCCGCACCCATGCCAGACAACATGATTATAGGGGGCTTCTTGTCCATGGTTCTTCGGGTTAGATGTTGGGCATGTCATTGTGCTTTTGTCGAGTTTGGGGTATAGGGAGATTGGCTGAACATTCAGCACAAGCAGAGCAAAAAGGTGGTGTTACAGGCGACTGTTAGTCGAGTTATCCCTCATTTTCGTCGTCCTCGTCAGGTTCCTCGTAGTTGAATTCCACTTTACTTTGGCGAACGATCTCGTCCATGATCGCGCCAAGATAACCTTGGGCAACACTGACGCGAAATCGCTCTTGTAGAACGGGGATGTTTACCACTTCTTCAATGCAGGCCATATATTTGTCGACAATAATCTTGATAGAATACTGCCGTTCCGCATCCACCCGCAGATTCTTCATCAGTTCGTCAACGGAAGCCATTGACTTAATAACAAATGTGATTGGATATCTTTCAATCTTGTCGATGTCCAGAAAGTATTTTCGGACATCAAGCGTTTCGGTCACTTGGAAAAATCGTCCAAGGGGCTTCATCACGAAGTCGATTCCGCCGTCGTTCGCATTTGTCCGTCCGGTCTTGTACAGAGTTAAAGATGATTTTTCCAATTCATCAAGTTGAAACCCGAAGTATACCGTCTGGTCATGGTAGAAATACTTCAAAATGGCATAGCTTACGATTTCGAAGATTCGCGCATCGACGTTAGGCGCAAGAAGGCTCAGCACGAAATCTTCAAGTCCATCCCCCTGGTTACGCGACGTCTCGCGAAGTTTAAGGCAGGTCTGAATGAACCCCTCAAATGACGACTGCTTCATCGCGGCGTACGCTTCAATGATTTCGATGAGAGGTCGTGCGAGGTTGAATGTCTTGTTGCCAAGTGTGAGCACAATCAATTTGAGGTTGATCCAGTACCGCTTTGTCTCAGCCATGCGGAGGATCGGCTGCGCATCTACCTGAGGGAAGAACTTACGGAATTCTTCGTTGAGGCGGTGGTTTAAGGCGTGATTCTGAAGCTTCCTTCCGAACGGCATCTCTCGTTGTCGTTTGAGTAACTTTGAGAACCGTGCCCCTTTATACTTCGAGTAGTCGCCCTTTTTATCAAAACCGTGTGTCAGGTAATCCTCGACCAGCACGTAAATCGCATACAGATTCGCGAAACTACTCCGGGCCTTCGATCCGCGTGTAGCCGAAATGGTTTTCAAATTGATGTATTGGAGGAGCGGGCTTTTTTCAAAGAGATCCTCTGCCGCGTCACCAAAATGTTTTGAGAGGATGTCTCTGATTATCGGGGTGAAGCCGTGTTCCATGTTGCCCGCCTTTCGAAAATGGCCAAGTACTGCTGAGCGGGCGCTTCCTGCTTTTTGTAAGTCTTCGGTGCCCGCCGGAGGACCTCTCCATTGTAAGTTTCTTGAATTGCCAGCCGACGCAGGCCGATTTTGACGTATTCTTCCTCAGCCTCGATGCCAATGGACTCCCGCCCGAGAGCTTTCGCGACGTATGATGTTGTGAAGGTGCCGGAAAATGGATCAAGCACAATATCGCCCGGATTTGAGCTTGCTCTTACGATTCTATCCAGAAGGGCAGTCGGTTTCTGAGTGGGATGGTTTTCGTATTCGTCCATCCGGTACCTGACGCGAGGAAAATTCCAGACGTTCCCTGGAACTTTCTTACTGTTGTACATGGTGGGGATCGGCTTCCGGTAGTCGATTAACTTGCGTGTCGCGCCGGTACGTGCCTCAACGAGGATATCATCTGCATTGAAAGTATATTTGTTCTTATCCATAACGCAAAACAGGATGGGCTCGTAGAGGGATCCAAAGTAGTTTCGGGCCTGAACTCCTGAACTATCATACGCCCACACGATCCGTGACAGGATTGTGAGGCGCTGGCGAAGAAACAGATCGAATGATGGCATGTTTTGCGTTGCTGTCATAACGTAAAGGCTACCGGTTGGTTTGAGTTTGGCGATACAGAGGTCTAACCACCGGTAACACCATGACAGGTAAGCCTCGTCAGACGGCCAACGATCTTTGCGACCGTTGAAGCTTTTTCCGATGTTGTACGGGGGGTCAGCAAAAATCAGATCGATCGATCCATCGGGAATCGCTGTGACCAGTGCCTCGATAGCGTCCCCCCATATGATTGCATGCCCATCATTCTCAAACAACTTCATGTTTCAATCGTACCAGATTCTGTCTGTGTTTGGTACTACCTTTTGCCCGCTGTATACACCGACCGCGACAGAGAAGGGGCACCCGTTGCCGAGCGCCCCTTCTGCAGAATCACACACTAATGCACTAATACTACTTTGCGTAGACCTTCTTCGGATGGTAGTGGTTGTGCAACAGGTGATGCGCCTTCTCGCTGAGCGGCTCGCCGATGTACTCTTTGTACAGCGTCTGGATCTGCGGATTCAGATGCGACATCCGGAGCACGCACTTCTCGTCATCCGTGTAGAGGCCGGCCGTACGGACCTTGCGCACCTCGTCCGTGGCGCCGGTCGGCTGGCCACCGCCGCCGATGCAGCCGCCACGGCAGGCCATGACTTCGATGAAGTCGTAGCGCGGTTTGCGTCCTGCCTTACGGTCTTCGCGGATCGCGTCCAAGACCTGCTCGATGTTGCCCATTTGGTGGGCGACCGCGATTTTGACCGGTGTACCCTTGATGTCGATCGTCGCCTCTTTCACGCCCTTCATGCCGCGGACGGCCTCGAAGTTGATCGACGGCGGCTGGGCCTCGTCCGTGAGCTTGCAATAGGCCGTGCGCAGCGCAGCTTCCATCACGCCACCGGTCACGCCGAAGATCGTGCCCGCGCCAGTGTACTCGCCCAAGATTGAGTCAGCCTCCTCCTTCTCCAGATTGGGGAAGTCGATGCCGGCGCTCTTGAGCATACGGGCCAGTTCGCGCGTGGTGAGCACCACGTCGATGTCCTGGTATCCGCTGGCGAACATGGTGTCACTACGGCTGATCTCATATTTCTTGGCCGTGCAGGGCATGATCGAGACCATGAAGATCTTTGCAGGATCGACACCCATCTTCTCCGCGTAGTAAGTTTTGGCAAGCACACCGAGCATCTGCTGCGGCGACTTGGCGGTCGAGAAGTTGTCCATGAAGTCCTGGGCATACTTCTCCATCCAGTCGGTCCACGCCGGGCAGCAGGAGGTGATCAGGGGCAACGTGCCGCCGGTGGTGAAGCGCTTGATGAACTCCATGCCTTCCTCCATGATGGTCAGGTCGGCGCTGTAGTTGGTATCGAAGACCGCCTTGAAGCCGAGCCGGCGCAGAGCGGCGTAGGTCTCGCCGGTCATGAGCTTGCCGGGCGGCAGGCCGAAGGCTTCGCCGATGGCGACACGCACGGCCGGGGCGATCTGCACCACGCAGTACTTGTCCTCATCGCGCAGGGCATCCCACACTTGGCGGGTCTGGTCGCGTTCATAGATCGCGCCGACCGGGCAGTGCGCCGAACACTGTCCGCACTTGATGCAGGGCGACTCGTTGAGCGTGACGTCGGCGGCGGGTGCCATGCGGGTCTTTTCGCCGCGACCGATGAACTCCAGCGCCCAGACATTCTGCATCTCTTGGCAGACGATGGCGCAACGGCCGCACTTCACGCATTTTTCAGGGTTCAGCACAATGGAACACGTGGAGTTGTCGACCGGGATGCTCTGCACATCGGACGGGAAGGGATTTTCGCGGATGCCGAAATCCGCAGCGAGTTTCTGCAGTTCGCAGTTGCCACTACGCGGGCACTGCAGGCAGTCGTTCGGGTGGTTGGCCAGAATCAGCTCCAACACGGCACGGCGCACACGCACGATGTCGGCGTCATGCGTGGTGATCTTCATGCCCGGGGCGACCTCGGTGCAGCAGGCGCGCAGCAGCTTGGGCGAGCCGGCGTTACGGACTACACAGATGCCGCACGCTGCCCACGCCTTCAGATCGGGGTGGTAGCAGAGCGTGGGGATTTTGACATGCACCGCCTTGGCGGCATTCAGGATCGTCGTGCCGGCCGGGACGGAGACCGGAATCCCGTTGATTTCGAGTTGAACCAGATTAGACATAATGGAAAGCCCTTTCAGAATTACGCGCGGTTGACGGCGTTGAACTTGCAGACCTCGAAACACTGTCCGCACTTGATGCAGGTTTCGTTGTTGATCGTGTGCGGTTGCTTGCGCTCACCGATAATGGCGTTAGCCGGGCAGACGCGGGCGCAGGCCGTACAACCGACGCACTTGGCCTTGTCGATCGTGTAGTGCAGCAGGTTCTTACACTTGCCGGCACGGCAGCGCTTGTCGTCGATGTGCTCCTTGTATTCGTCCATGAAGTAGCGCAGGCTGGACTGGACGGGGTTGGAGGCGGTTTGGCCGAGACCGCAGAGTGAGGCGCGCGACATCGCTTCGCTGATCTCGCGCATGTTCTCGATATCCTCGTGGGTGCCCTTGCCGCTGCAGATCTTGTCGAGGTAGTTGAGCAGCTTGCGACCGCCGATACGACAGGGAGCGCACTTGCCGCAGGACTCGTCGACGGTGAAGTCGAGGTAGAACTTCGCGATGTTGGGGATGCAGTCATCCTCGTCCATCACGATCAAACCGCCCGATCCCATGATCGAGCCGATTTTTGCGAGGTTTTCGTAGTCAATCGGCGTATCGAGGAACTGTGGCGGGATGATGCCGCCGGAGGGACCGCCGGTCTGTGCCGCCTTGAAGGCTTTGCCGCCGCGGATGCCGCCGCCGATGTCGAAGATGATCTCACGCAGGGTGGTACCCATGGGCACTTCAATCAGACCGGAGTTGTTGACCTTACCCGTGAGGGCGAAAACCTTGGTGCCCTTCGATGTCTCGGTTCCGATTTTGCTGAACCAGTCTGCGCCCTTGAGCAAGATGACCGGGATGTTGGCCAGCGTCTCGACGTTGTTGATGACCGTGGGACGGCCCCAGAGCCCTTTGACCGCCGGGAAGGGCGGGCGGGGGCGCGGCATGCCGCGGTTGCCCTCGATCGAGGCGAGCAGCGCAGTCTCTTCGCCGCAGACGAAGGCACCGGCGCCGAGACGAATCTCAATGTCGAAGGAGAAACCGCTGCCGAGAATATCGTCGCCGAGCAGCCCATATTCACGGGCCTGCTTGATTGCATTCTCAAGACGTCCGATCGCGAGCGGATATTCTGCGCGGATGTAGATGAAGCCTTTGTTGGCGCCGATGGCATAACCGGCGATGGCCATGGCTTCGAGCACAGAGTGGGGGTCGCCCTCGAGCGTCGAGCGGTCCATATAGGCACCGGGGTCGCCCTCGTCGGCGTTGCAGACCATGTATTTTTGCCCGGCGGGCTGTGCGGCCGCGAACGCCCACTTCTTGCCGGTGGGGAAACCTGCGCCGCCGCGGCCGCGCAGACCGGACTTCGAGATTTCATCGATCACGTCTTGCGGCTTCATATCGAAGAGCACCTTTTCGAGCGCCTTGTAGCCGTCGCGGGCGATGTACTCGTCGATTTCGTCCGGATCGATCACGCCGCAGTTACGCAGCACAATGCGGAACTGCTTCTGATAGAAGTCGATGCCTTCGATGGCGACGTTGGTCTTGCTCTGCTTCGTATCGTAGAGCAGGCGGGAGACCACGCGGCCTTTGATGATGTGCTCCTTGATGATCTCTTCGGCGTCTTCGGGTTTAACCTCAACGTAGAAGGTGTCCTGCGGCAGGACCTTGACAATCGGTCCTTTTTCGCAAAAGCCCAGGCAACCGGTGCGTACGACCTGCACTTCGTTGACCAAGCCATTTTCTTTAACCGCCTTTTTCAACGCATGGAACAGATCGAGGCCCTTGATGGACTCACATGCCGTTCCGCCGCATACCAAGATGTACTGTTTGTAAGACATGTTGTGTAATCCCCGCTTAGCGAACAATGTCCATTGCCGGCTTGTCGCAGATGTGGTTATCAATGAGGCGCTTGTTGACAATGTGGTCGTTGACGATCTGCTTGCCGACCTCAGCGTTGACATTGCCGTAGATCACCGTGGGCATGTTGGGGACGATGACTTCCACGGTAGGCTCGGAGTGGCACAGTCCCATGCAACCGGTTTGACGGACCAACACGTGTGAGATGCCCTTGGCGTCGAGTTCATCGATAATCGCGTTGAACGTCTCTTTCGCACCGGCGGCGATACCGCAGGTCCCCATGCCAACGATGATCTGCACGTCCTTGTTAGTGGGGTCGCGCTTCTCGACCGCCTTTTGTTTCTCGTCACGCAGTTTGCGTAAATCATCGAGCGTCAGCTTAGCCATAGTTCACTTTCCTTCCTTCATGATGGATTCAGATTCTCTTCTTGGGACCGCACATAAGCGCGGGCCAGGATCAGGTTGTCGATTTCCTCGAGGTTGCCGAGCGTGTCGATCAGTTCGCCGCGCGAAACCGTGTAGCAGTCAGCCGGCGTGGTGCGTTTCAGGATCAGATCGTAGGATCCGCCAAAGGCCATCAGCCCCAGAAACGTCTCGGGCAGGTCGCCGAAGGGCGGGGTGTCCAGATGGCGCGCATCAAGCGTGAAGCTCACGCAGGTTCCCTTCCCGGGCTCCGACTGGATGTCCACCGCGCCCCCGACCGCAGAAGCGGTCTGCATGAGCAGGGGGATGCCCAGACCCACGCGGCGCCGGTCGTGTTTGCCGGGCTCGCTATAAAAGGGATCTTTGGCTTTCGCCAGCGTGCGCTCGTCCATACCTTTACCGTTATCCTGAATACGGACCCTGATCGTTGAGGGGTCCGTCGCAACGTCAACCTCAATCCGTGTCGCGTCCGCCTCAATCGCATTCTGCGCCAGATCGGCGATAATGTCACAGACGGATGCGTGCACGGGTCAGGCGTTCCTGAATTTGGCGATGATCCCCTGCAGCGATTCGGTTTTGACTTTGCCGAACACTTCGCCGTTGATGACCATCACCGGCGCCAGACCGCAACAGCCGAGGCAGCGGACCGCCTCAACGGAAAACTCGCCGTCAGGCGTGACGGTGTTGACACCAACGCCCAGGATGCCTTCCAGTTCTGCGATGATATCTTCGCCGCCCTTCAGGTAACAGGCAGTGCCCATGCAGACCTGGATCTGGTTACGTCCGGGTTTCTTCAGTTTGAAGAAGTTGTAGAACGTGATGACGCCGTAGATTTTGGCGAGGGGCACGTCGATCAGGTCGGCGACCTCAAACGCCACTTCTCGGGGGATATATCCAAAATGCTGTTGCACATGGTGCAGGATCATGACCAGGTTACCTGGCTTATCTCTCCATTCGGCGATGAAGGCTTTCAGCTCTGGAGTCAGCTTCTGAGTGCCTTGCGCCGTCGTCGGTGCGGTGCTCACTGTGTTTCACCTCCGCGTTGCCCGGGACTCGTACCGCTACAAGCCACGGGGGGTTACTCAAAAAAAGATTCGACTACTATCTCAAAAACGACCGGAACTTGCCAAGTGTAAATAAGATGTGGACCGCGCCCCATTTTTCAGCCGCTTTTCAGTCTGCGACTTATCAAACCGACAGAGTTACTCTCGAAACTTGAAACCAGAACCCAGAAACCTTTACAATTACCGGGACAGTTGAGGTTGGGCTGTCGTTGGTCTGAATGGTACGGAGGATGGCATGGACGAGACGGTTTTTACGATGGGCAAGGAATTGGACATGAAAGAGGAGATGAAGCGTACGCTCGCGACGCCAAAGCTGCCTGCGAATGTCATGCTCAAAATCATGTTCCTGACCTTTGACCTGCTGTACGGCAAGGCACGGTCGCTACCCAAGGTTCTGGTGCTGGAGATTCTGGCGCGCTATCCGTATTGGGCTTGGGAACACGGCTCTTACCGTCTGCTCTCTAAGTGGTATTGTGGCACACGATCAGTGCCGCGTGAAAAGATCGAGATCGCATTGCGCCACATTCAGATGGGACGCGAAGCGCAGGACAACGAACAGTGGCACATGCTGCTCTGGGCCGATCTCTGCCACCAAAAGGGCATTCGGCTCTCTTGGTTCCGTCATCTGCTGTTGCCGCGCATCATGACCTTTGTCTACTTCTGCCTGACGCGCGTCATGTACCGGCTCAATCCGGTTTGGTCGTTTGCGATGAATGCCGCCTTCGAGTCGCACGCCGAACACGAATACATGCTTTATGCGCGCGAGCATCCAGAGTTCGAGCAAGAGCCGGTCGATTCCGTCTGGTTCGCCTATTATCCGCGCCAGAAAACTCTGGCCGACCTCGTACGCCGCGTGGGACTGGATGAGCGCGACCACATGAATCACTCACTGGCTGAGATTGAGCGTCTGAAGGCCGCTCAAGTGAAACCATGAAACACATGAAACTTCATGAAAATTGGAGGCGCGTCGTGGCGGTTTGTTCTGCGCGTGCGCGTAACTCCAAAAAGCCTTCGTGTCCTTCGTGTGAGAAAGAACCGGGGTAATGCCTTTACTCTCACGGTTGCGAGCCACTGCGTGGCCGCAACAAGAGAGGTTGACCCGCGACATTCGACCCGCGACCTGCGGCTGGAACAACGCCCCCAAAAAGACCTCTGTGTCCCCTGTGAGAGAAAAACACTCAAGTTATTGGTTAAAGCATACCGTGGATGATGTCGACGGCCAGATGGGCACAAATCGATCGGACGTGATTCCAGTCCTGAAATTCAGTCGAGAGATGTTTGTATTCCGCAAGATTCGTATCATCCAAATCGTAGGGAAGCGGATCCGCCAACTGATTCGCCAACTGTTGAAGCG
>Ga0255346_1003543_pt1 | contig 18189 bp, 16 predicted proteins | sample wastewater_treat_FD_194410 | JGI IMG/M metagenome (GOLD analysis project Ga0255346, IMG submission 194410) | Wastewater microbial communities from Lulu Island WWTP, Vancouver, Canada - plant22 | ecosystem: Engineered > WWTP > Wastewater > Unclassified | place: Canada: Vancouver, British Columbia... | reverse complement strand
GCAATCTGCAGAAGACGTACTTAAAGCGGATTTAAGCATCTTTGAGGAGCTTGGTCTTTGGCAGCATCTTTCTTCGCAACGCGGGAACGGATTAATGGCCATGCTCGCGCATCTTAAAAAAGCCGCAGCGGATTGCTTAAGCCAGTAGCACATTTGGGGCAGAAAAACGCAGGAACATTAAATCGGTTTATAATATCAATCATGAAAGCAAGTAAAGTTTTAGTTTTCATCTTGTGTGTGGCGTTTGTGCTTGGCGTTTTCCTTTGGCAAACCAGTTTGCCAGTGAGTGGCGCATCAAATGAACTCCCTATGGCGCAGATTATCACATCAACCCCCTTGCCAGATGGGTCTATTTATCATATCCCTGTTGAAGGCGATACGCTTTGGGCAATCTCTGAAGCTTATGGCGTTTCGATGCGGGATATCAACATTCTCAATGGCAACAGTCCCGAGGCGAACGAGATTTATATCGGTCAGCGTATTCTTATCAGACGTGGCGAGCCGATGACGGCTACCCCCGAAGCCTCACCGACCGCGATGCCGGTCACGCCGTCGCCAACCGTCTTCAAACCGTCGCGCACGCCTATCCCAAGTGCCACCGCAATCCCCAGCCCAACTGCTACCCAGCCACCCAGCAGGGTTCAAGTTATCTTTGGCGACAGTCAACGCGTGGGCTGGACCATCACGACTATTAGCCTGGTGGGCATCGCGCTGGTTGTTTTCTTTGGCTTTATCTATAAGCCCAAACCGTAATTCTGATTTACACTTTTGGTGAACTATGAGTAATAATAAAACCCCTGTGCATGCCATTGCGTTTGATTTTGTGGGTGTGCTTTTTGATTTTCGTGCTGGTGATTACACACCCCGTCAACTGGCCATCGCGAGCGATTTCGGGCGCTTTGTCACCGATGAAGAACACATCGCCTACTATTCAAAAAAATATGCCACTCCACCCGATCAGATTGTGGAAGAATTGCGCTATATTTGCAGTCACGCTTATAAAATACGCGAACCGGATATTTTGGAGAAAATCCCCTGTTTCAAATTCGCCGCAGCCAGCAATCACCTTTCCTTTGCCATGGACTGGTTCCGCACACAACCCATTTCGGAGCAGTTCGAAGTCTTTTTCGCTTCTGGTTCACTCGGTTTGGCAAAACCCGACGCGCGCTTTTTCCGTGCTTTGTGTGAAGCCCTGGACGAGAAGCCCGAAAATGTACTCTTTGTCGATGACACCTTGCGACATATCCTGTCGGCTAAAGACTGTGGATTGCAAGCCTTGCATTTTGATTCCAAAAAGGTACTTTCAGAAGAAATAAACCGATATTTGGCAGAGCATGATTGAAGACGTCAAAATCGTTGAACTCGATAAAAGCTGGAAAGAGCGGGTGTTTGTGTATCGCTACACCACGTCTTTTTATTATGATCTTGAGCTTATGGACAAGACGGATGGCAACTTTTGTTTTTGTTTGACAAGGAAAGCCTTTGAAAGGCCCGTCGAAAAACAGTTTGAAGGCTCACTTCTCTCGGACTGGTTGTTTGAGCCTGTGGCATACGGCGCGTTTGACGGAAAGACTCTGCTTGGCGTTATGTGTGTTAGCGTGGAAGACTGGAACAACCGTCTGCGTGTAGCCGAGTTGTGGGTTGATGAACCCTTCCGTCATCAAGGTGTAGGGAAAAAGCTGATGGCAAAAGCTATCGATTACGCGCGTTCAAAAAACCTGCGGGGTCTTGTGTTGGAAACGCAAAGCTGTAACGAACCCGCAATCCGTTTCTATCAATCCTGTGGTTTACGCTTTATCGGGCTTGATGCCACCCACTATTCAAATGACGACATTCTCAAGCGCGAAGTTCGCTTAGAGATGGGGCTCGATTTGCCCAATCTTGAGCTTGACGAACAGCAAGGGGCTGATGGCTGAAATCCATAAGCCAATCAGGAAATAGCGGAAATAACGCAAAATATCACTAATCCAGCCCAAATCTTTCGGGAACAGCTTGCCTAAGCCCAAATAGAGCGCGATAATGCCCACCAAGCCGAGAAGGTAGCGTAAAAGCTTATGCCAGCTGCCTTGTTCGCTCTTCAAGACGCCATGTTTGGCGCGCAGCCAGGCGAAACCGCCCAACATACCAAACCAAACACCAGCTGAAGTCAACGCGCCCTTGAGAGACATCGGGTTGACCACTTCGCCATCTTTTGAGGCACGCGCTGCCCATTCAACAGGCATTTGCCATTCGCCATCCAGGTTTTTGGCCAGGATTGCCAGCGCGACAAATACCAAAGAGCTGATAAAAGCCAAAACGACTTGTTGCTTCCAGTCAAGCCTGGCAAGCCATGCGCCAATCTTGCGCCAGGTCAGCGCGAAAAGCAAAAGCAATAAGCCACCCAAAATGAGGCCCAGGATGACGTCGGAAAGGAAGTGCACCCCCATCACCAGCCGTGAAAATGAAATGAGTACGATGAGGGCGATACAGCTAATCGTTGCCCATTTTTTCTTGGCTTCAACGGCAGCCCAGCCCCAAACCGAGATGGAATTCATGGCGTGGCCAGATGGAATGCCAAACGATGTTTCATGCACGACTGGTGTAACCTTGTCGCTAATCCAGGATGGGCGCGGTCCGCGTAAAGCGAGTTTGAAGATGCTGTTCACGCCACCACTTAATAGTAACATGACGCCGATACGTAAGCCCGACCAGGCACTCACGCACCAGTAAATGGCAGGCATAAAAAGAATGTAGAAAAGTTCATCGCCTAAAAAGGTGATGGCTTGCATGATGGTTTGCAAAACTGGTCCACCGGCTTGCAAAAAGGTATTAACAACAATTTCAAGTTCTCTGATAGCGTCCATAAGTTCTCCAAATTATCTTAAAAAGGTTCGTGCATTTAACTTGTCGCTAAACCACATAGGGTCAAGCTATTAAAAATAATAACACTTGATATCAGCTTAAGTCTCAATTCGCCAAAAGCATGGTCATGAACCCCCAAAGATGCTTTTTGACATAATTGTAAATTACCAGATTAAAACTCGGGATGTTCGCCCGGGACAACCATTTTTTCAAGAAGGATTTCGAATGCCATCGTGTGCGCGCAAACGCCGTAATTGCTAAAATAATGGCAATCGCAGTCCCATTTTCCGTCGTTATAACGCACGGTTTTGTCGCTGTTATTGCCTTCAATAAGGGCTTCAAAACTATGAAATTTTATACGTTCGCGTTCCTCGGCATAACGTTTTGCTTTGTCAATTTTTCCGTACATGCTGCTGTCCATCATCTTAAAACTCGCTTTCTATGCTTTTATTTTAGGATTTAAAAAAACACGCGCCAAGAAAAAGGCGTGTGTCTTACGGTGCTTTTACAAGCAGGGTATTCGCTTTCATAGGTATTAGGCTAACTCCTGCGTCATGTTTCTATTATACCGCAAAGTTATTTAACCCGTTTAAAATAAACTCTTCACATCTGATTCCTGGAACTTGAAAAAGCAATTTCAAGAAGAAACTGATGGGAGGTCAGCTTTCTACTATCGATTTATTAATCAGTCTCATTATTTGTTTCTTGCTTTTTCTTCGCAAGGGCGTTTGTGTTCTCGCTGCCCCTGAAAACGATAAACTTCCACCACAAAAATTCGCCGACAAAGTTTAGAACCATGGTGCTGCCCTTAATGATGTACTCGTTAACACCAGCCCCGTCAGCTAATTTACCAAGCCAGGCTGTAAGAGGAATAAAGAACGCGTAAAAAAGCCCGACCTTCAGCATGGCGATGGGGACATTGTTGGCTGATTTGAATGTGTAGCGTCGGTTGAGGGTAAAGTTCCAGAGCACTGAGAGTACGACAGAAATCACATGTTTGATATCATAAGGCAGAGTGGTCAGTCTTTCCAAAATGATAAACGATACCGCCTCAATCCCCGCGGCGGAAATAGAGAGCAGGGTAAACTTGATAGCTTGTATCAATGATTCACGGGACTTTAAGGGCGCATCCTGAGAGCCTGGCGTCTCTTGGATTGCCTTCGTTGCTTGTGTTTCGGAAATATTTTGGTTTTCTGTGGACATAGCAAAATCCTTTTGTTAATGAATTTGATTGAGATGATGAAATATCTTTTTGTTGGCGGCATAGAGCTTGATAAATGCCGCATAGTTTTTATCATGCACAGCGCGAGCGTCCGGATTTGGCACAAACACCTGATCCGGCTTAATCAGCGCCTCGACATCCTTCAAGTCAGCAATACGACCCAAGCCAACCGCAACCGCTAAGGCCGCGCCTACAGCACCTACGTTCTGTGGTTCAGGCACGGTCTCAACCGGAATTTGCAAAACATCCGCCAGGATTCCCGCTGTAACAGGGGATAACGCGCCGCCACCGACAAAGCGTACTTTATCTCCTGTCTTGATCTTTTTCTTGATTGTTTCCAGGAACCAACGCATATGGTAACAAACTCCTTCAACAACAGCACGAATCAGTTCGGTCTTTCCCGTTTCCAAGCCGATATTAAAGAAGATTCCGCGCGCGTTCGCATCTTCGAAAGGACAGCGGTTGCCGTGAAGCCACGGGGTGAAAATGACACCGCCGGAACCCGCGGGCGTTTCGGAAATGACTTTGGACATATAGTCGTACAAACTCTTATACTCCGAACTTGGATCATCCGCGACGTGTTGTTTGCTGAGATAAATGTTAATCTCGTCCAGAGCGAGATGGTCGCGCACCCACTCCAGGCATTTGCCCGCGGTCTCGAGCTCCGCAAAGTAATTGTAAAGACCAGGTTGAACACCCACGACCGAGGCAATCATGGCATTTGTGTCCACGATATTTTGATCGGTGACCGTGGAGACCCAACCGGACGTACCCATATAGACATGGGTCATTTCAGGACGCACGCAACCAGCGCCGACGCCAATCAGAGCCGCATCACTGCCACCGGAAAAGACGGGAATTCCTGGGCTTAGTCCAAGTTCAGTAGCGGGTTCTTCCAAAAGCGTGCCTACTTTTGCCGTTGACTCAACGATTTCGGGCATATGCTCAGGCAAAATCCCAAGGCGTTTGATTAGCGCGGCGTTAAATTCAGGCGTTTTTGTGTTTTTATCCATCAACAAGGTAGCAAAAGCGGAATCCCGACTCATGGTAAATTTACCTGTCATGCGTGCCACCAGGGCATCCTTTACGTCCAGCCACTTGTGCGCTCTGGCGTAAACTTCCGGTTCGTTTTCTTTCACCCAAAGGTACTTCCAGACCGGGTCCTTGTCGCTGCCAGCAACAACACCCGTGTGATAAAGACTCTGCAAAAGGAAACCCAAACCAACACCGGCGACTTGGGGACCACCCCCAGCGTGTGCTTTGCGCACCCCACCCGAGCGCTGGTCCATATAACTCATAGATGGCCGCACTGCGCGGGCTGCCTGGTCAAGCAGAACCACGCTTTGAGCCTGCGCGCAAAAACTAATCCCCGCAATCTGCGCACATGTTTCAGGGTTATGGCTGACAAGCTGCCGCGTTGTCTTGCACATGGCATCCCACCACTCCTGTGGATTCTGCTCAACACCACCGTTTGGAAGGATGCTTAGCGAATAGCTTGCAAAGCTTGAATCTTCCAAATTGATAGACATCCCCTCCGGGCTGTCACTCTCAATTAATTGAAATAAGCAGGTTTTAACCCCTGTTGTGCCGATGTCATACGCCAGAATAATCATTGTTCCAGCCCCTTTCGTTAATCTTCAGCTACTAAAAGTGCCCCTTTCAAAAATTGAAAGGTTTCCGAAATGACTTGCTCATCATATTCTTCCTGGTCAATCTCCGGGTTGTTATACATTTGGAAGCGAATCCTGTAATAATCGCAGGCATAAGCAAACTGTAGCGACAATAGGATATTATCCATCGAAAAAGCGGCAAGCCGGGCATCCAGTTCCGGCTTAACTTCACCGCTTCGCTGACCTTCTTCCAGCATTTTTATATAACGTTCTGACGTAAACTGCTCCATACTTCGTGGCAGTTTAGATATTAGCTCCTGGTTGCCAATCGAGGACAACTCGTGATACAGGCGAATTAAAGTTGTTTCTTCCCGAGACGTTCTAACCACCAGGCGCACTAGAGCTTCAATCTTCTGAGCGACACTCAATGTTTCATCATCGACCACTTTTCCGGCATGCGTCTCAATCAGTGCTGAACCATACTGAACAATATAAAGGAAGAGATTCTCTTTGGTATTAAAATAGTGAAAAATCGACCCCACACTGATTTTAGCTCGCTTGGCAATGTGATTAGTGTTGGCTAATTCATAACCCCGGTCTGCAAATTCAGCAATGGCAGCTTTTAGTATTCGTTCCTGTTTTTCTGGATTCAGGCGTTTGAAACTCTCGTTGGCAAAATTGTTCATCTTAATCCATGTCCAATTATTTAATTTGATACTCTGCCGTCTTTGAATATGGAAAGCGTATTCAACAACGGAGAAGAAAGTTTTCAGAAGGAGACCTACTTACTTTAAATAATATTGACGGGCTCCGTGTTGAGTGACCACTCAATACCTTGTGCCAATATTACCACATTAACTAAAAAAAACATAACATTTTCTCCCGCATTCAAAAAATCCCTTGCGCTTTGGGGCTGGCCGTGGTAAATTTGAATTGAGTGGCCACTCAATTTTGAGATGTGGTCACAATATGGAGGTCGTCATGATAGATTTAAGTTCCGCAACAATCAGAAAACAAACCGAAGCACTGGACGAGCTGATTAAAAAGCCTATCCATTCCATCTCCCCTGACGCGCTTGCTACATATGAAACAGAGTATTTCGGCAAGAAGTGTGTCAAAAGCTACGAGATGATACAGGAAGCCAAGAAATATATTCCCGGGGGCGTGCAACACAACCTTGCTTTCAATCATCCCTTTCCTCTCGTTTTCACCAAAGCGGAAGGCGCTTATTTGGAAGATATTGACGGCAACCGCTATTTCGACTTTCTGCAAGCCGGCGGCCCAACCGTCTTGGGCTCAAACCCCCCAGAAGTACGCGAAAAGGTCATCGAGCTGCTAAACACTTGTGGCCCTTCAACCGGTCTTTTCCACGAATATGAATATCGCATTGCCAAACTGGTGACCGAACTTATTCCATCTGTCACCTGGCTACGCATGTTAAACTCGGGCACAGAAGCCTGCATGGCAGCTATCCGTGTTGCCAGACTGGCGACAAAGCACAGGCACATTCTCAAAATGGGTGGCGCGTACCATGGCTGGAGTGACCAACACGCCTATGGCATCCGCGTGCCCGGAAGCAAATTTACCCAGGCTCATGGTATCCCGCTCTTTATTTTCCGGGGTATTGATGAGTTTTTCCCAGGGGATCTCAATTCGCTTGAACGTAAACTCAGACGCAATACACTGCGTGGCGGAACTGCTGCCGTGATGATCGAGCCCGTTGGCCCTGAGAGCGGCACCCGCCCTATCAGCATTGACTTTATCAAAGGTGCTGCTGAACTATGTAAAAAGTATGGTGCCTTGCTGATTTTTGATGAAGTGGTCACGGCGTTCAGACTGTCCCCCCATGGTGCACAAGGTATTATGGGCGTTGAACCCGATTTAACCGTATTTGGCAAAGTCATCGCCGGAGGCTACCCCGGCGCGGGTGGCATCGGCGGTAAAGAAGAATTTCGCAAATACCTCGCTGCTGGCATTCAAACTGGCGATAAAGTGAAAAAGGCTTTGGTCGGTGGCACCATGGCTGCCACACCTCTCTCCGCCCTGGCTGGCTATTACACCTTAAAACGTATTCACGAAACAAACGCCTGCGAAAAAGCCAACGCTATGGGCGACCGCCTGACCGCGGGGCTTAAAGCGCTGATTAAAAAGCATAATCTGCCCTTCGTCGCCTTCAACCAAGGCTCTATATGTCACCTGGAAACGGTCGGTACCATGCATTTTAGCGTCAACTGGGCAAAACCCTGGACCATTCCCACGGTCTTGCATGAAACCTCGAAACGCAAAGCCGAGATGGAACATATGGGCGCGGCGTATATGGCGGAAGGCCTGGTAACGCTTGCCGGTAGCCGCCTCTACACCAGCGCGGCCTACGACGAAGAGAAAATCGACCAGGCACTGGCCGCCTTTGATCGTGTCTTTGAGCACGTTGTTCCTTTTGAAAAATAGGAAACTCATGCCACACACTCAGGAAACAGAAACACGCCAGATGGTTGTGAATCTGGCGCAGGATTTTCTCAAAGCTGGACTGGTTGTGCGCACATGGGGCAACTTTAGCGCTCGTCTGGATAAAGACACATTCGTCATTACTCCCTCGGGCAAGGCATACGAGGGTATGCAAGCGAGCGAACTTGTCACCGTCGCGACCGCAGATGGAAAACCCCTGGCAGAAGGCAGTGGTAAGCCTTCTTCTGAGTCTCCGATGCACGCCCGGGTCTATCAACGTTATCCTAAAATAAAAGTTGTGGCGCATACCCACCAAGTCTATGCCTCCGCGCTGACCCTTTTGGGGACGGATATCGACGTTCCCGAAAAATGGCAGAGCATTTTGGGAGCTACGCGAATCCCTTTGAGCGATTATGCTTTACCCGGCAGTAGAGCATTACATAACAATATGGCCGATACCCTTGCCCGCAGCGACACGCGAATCGTGCTGATGGGCAGACATGGCGCTTTCATCTTAGCCGAAACCGCAACAGAGTGTCTCCGCCTTGCTGAGGATATGGAGCGTTTTTGCACGCATGTTTACGCGGAGCGTCTCGGAAAAGAAATCACACACCGACCGGATATTCAAAGCGACAATGACAGAGAAAAAAGCCTCGCGCAGGAATGGCAAAAAACGACGCAGGAAGGCATCGCCGTATCTGCAGATAGCGAAGTCCTGCCCTGGCTTTCAGGCACTTTGAGCCCCTATCTGGATGACTTCGCGCAAATTTGCGGGGTTAGCGTTAGCCAGAGGCGTGGGTCTGCCAGTGTTGTTTTCGACCCGGATGCACAGGTGGCAATTTGTTTTGGCAAGGATGAAGCCGACGCGAAAAATGTCCGTGCTGTTTTGGAAAAGAATGCCAGAGCTGCCAACATCGCGCGGTTAAGCGGTCAAAAACCCATCCCTGCCTGGGAATCCCTTGCCATGCGCCTAGTTTATCAATTGAAATATTCCAAACAGGCAAACCGTTAAAGGCCATCATTTTAAATTAAGAAATCAAGACCACCACACTTTTGGGTGGTCTTGATGTTTATATGCATCCACTCAGGTATACTATTTTTATAACAAGCATAATACGGAGTCATTATGAAAATTTTAGTTACCGCCTTTGAACCTTTTGACAAGGAAGCGATTAACCCCACGATGTTGATGCTTGAGCGTTTGCCTGTTGACTTTGACGGACACGAGATTATGAAGCAAGTTTTGCCAACGGTTTTTGGCAAATCAGCAGAGATAGCTTTGGCGCGTATTACCGAGTTTGAGCCAGACGCGGTTTTGTGTTTGGGGCAAGCGGGTGGGCGCGTGGCGATGACGCTTGAACGGGTGGCGATTAACGTCAATGACGCGACAATCCCAGATAACGCCGGCGCGCAACCTGTGGATGAGCCTATTGTGCCTGATGGTCCCGTGGCGTACTTTAGCACACTCCCCAACAAGGCGATTGTTAGCGCGATGCGTGAGGCAGGTATCCCGGCGGCAATCTCGAATTCTGCCGGCACCTATGTTTGTAACCAGATTCTGTACGCGGTTTTGCATTTCATCACGGAAAACAAACTGCAAGCCAAAGCGGGCTTCATGCATGTTCCCTATTTGCCGGTTCAGGTGGCGGATAAACCCAACATGCCATCCATGAGCCTGGATGATATGGTCCGTTCTTTGGAGATTGCGATTCGGGTAATCTCTGGTGATAGAATTTAGTTGGAGAACTTGCGGTATGAATGAGATCAAACTGCACGAAAATAAAGAAATCAGGTCGATTTGGGATAATGAAAAAGAGAAGTGGTTTTTCTCGGTTGTTGATGTGGTTGGTGTCTTAACAGATAGTGCAAATCCCAGAGATTACTGGTATCGTGTGAAAAAACGTATGTCGGATGAAGAACAAAGTGAACTGTCGACATTTTGTCGGCAGTTGAAACTGAAGGCCGTAGACGGAAAAATGAGAGAAACCGACGTAGCGGACTTGCAAGGTATCTTCCGCATCATCCAGTCCATTCCCTCACCCAAAGCGGAACCTTTTAAAATGTGGTTAGCTGAAGTTGGCAAAGAGCGAGTTGATGAAATCATTGACCCGGAACTGACCATTGACCGGGCTTTGCAAACCTACTTGCAAAAAGGTTATTCAAGGGAATGGATTAACCAGAGACTTCAAGCCATTCAAGTCAGAAAAGAATTGACGGACACATGGCAGGATCATGGGGTTACAGAAGGGCTTGAGTATGCCATTCTCACTAATGAAATCACCAAAGCCTGGAGCGGCATGACGACCCGTCAATACAAGGATTTCAAAAACCTGAAAAAAGAAAACCTGCGGGATAATATAATATGTCCACCCTGGAACTCGTGCTCAATATGCTCGCGGAAGCTACAACTACGGAACTGACACAAACCGTCGATCCACAGGGCCTGGAAGAAAATAAAGCCGTGGCAAAAGAAGGTGGAACTGTCGCGGGAAACGCAAGAAAAGATATTGAAGCACGGACAGGAAAGCCGGTGATTACGTCGAAAAATGCACTTAACTTTTCTAGATTGATTGATGAAGTCAGTCACAAAAAACTTGATAAACCACTTGACGAGTCTTGAGATAAGAGCGTAAATCAACAACTCAAATCATCGTGTAAGAACATTTCAATTTAAAGTATGGCTTTTTCAGGCTTGATCGTCTGCGTGGAGCGTTTCGGCGAGGGTAGTCCAGTCTCCCATTAGTTTATCCAGTTTTGTGTTGAGCGCCTGATATTCGTCACTGAGTTTAAGCAACGCGACCGGATCGGTGGGCGGGTTGGAGAGTTTTGCTTCGCAAAGCGCTTTTTCACTTTCCATTTCATGAATCTCAGCTTCTAAGCGGGCGAGTTTTTTCTCGAGTTGCTGGCGTTGGTTGCGACTAAGTTTGTCGCTTTGCTTTGCCTTTTGGGACTCAGTTTTAGGCTTGCGCGTCTCGGTGTCGCTTTCATTCTGCGCAGAGAGTCTGGCAGCCTGTGCTTGTTTAAATTCCTTGTATTCCGAGTAGCAACCTTTAAAAACCTGCAGGCGTCCTTCGTCAGGCAAAAGTTCCCAAATTTGCGTCGCCAGCGCATCAATCAGATAGCGGTCGTGCGAGACGAGCAAAATCGTGCCAGGATAGTCTTGGAGGACTTTTTGCAAAACTTCCTGGGTGGAATGATCCAGGTGGTTGGTGGGTTCATCGAGCAGGAGCAAGTTCGCGTCAGAAAGGGCTAACTTCGCCAGTGCCAGGCGTCCGCGTTCGCCACCGGAAAGCGTGCTAACCGTCGCGAAAACGTCATCTTCCTGGAAACCGTACTTTGCCAGATAATCACGAACTTCGCCAGGCAACATGCGTGGCGCTTCGCGGTTGATTTCTTCAATCAGGTTGTTGCTTTCAATGAGATCTTCATGAGCCTGGGCAAAATAACCCACGTTCAGACTCGCGCCCAGTTCGGTTTCGCCGGAATAAGGGGGGATTTGCCCCAAAATTGTGCGCAAAAAGGTCGTTTTTCCCGCGCCGTTGGGACCGATGATGGCGACACATTCTGTGCGCTCCAGCACCAAATCAGGCGCGCTGAAGAGCGGTTTTCCTTCGTCATGGTAGCCTACTTCAAGGTCATAAGTGCGCAAAACGAGCTGCCCACTGCGTCCGCTCACTTTCAGGCGCAGGTGCATGGGACGCACGTTAGGGTCGGGGTTGGTGAGCAGCGAGTCGCGCATAAGGCGTTCCAGGCGTTTGCGCCGTCCGCGTGCCTGGGCGGTGTTTTGACTGTCGATAAAGCGTTTGATGTAATCTTCCTGCTTTTCGATGTACTCCTGTTGGGCTTTATATTCCGCCAAACGACGTTGGTAACGTTCCTGGCGCTGGTGCAGGTAGGCGGTGTAGTTGCCACGATATTCTTCAATGGCGGGGGTCATTTCCCAAATCCAACTGGCAGTCTGGTCCAAAAAGTAGCGGTCATGCGAGACGATAATCGCCGCGCCTTTCCAGGCACGCAGCCAGGCTTCCAGCCATTCCACGGCTTGGATATCCAAATGGTTGGTGGGTTCGTCCAGGAGTAGCAAATCGGGGTCTTCCAGCAGAAGTTTTGCCAGACGCGCGCGGGTGCGTTGCCCGCCTGAAAGCTGGTTGAGTGGACGAAAGAAATCGCTTTCATCAAAGCCCAGGCCACTCAGGGTGTGCTGCAGACGACTGATATAGGTATAGCCGCCCAGGTCATCAAAACGGGTTTGCAGTTTGCCGTAATCCTGGAGCAGTTCGGGTGAGTCATCGCCATTTGCCATGCGTCGTTCAAGCGTTTGCAGTTGGGCACCCATTTCGAGCAGGTTTTCGAACGCCATCAGGCAGAAGTCCCAAAGCGTACCGGGGATATCCCCCACCGCGGTTTGGGGCAGATAGGCGATTTTGAGACCACGCGCGCTGTGCACGGAGCCTTGGCTGGGACTGTCTTCGCCGGCCAGAATGCGCAAAAGCGTGGTTTTACCCACGCCGTTGGGGCCAACAATGGCGATACGCGCGTTTTGCGGGATGGCAATGTTGATGTCATCAAAGACGTCTGCCGCGCCAAACGCCCGTCCAAGGTTTTGTGTGCTGAGGATGGTCATACGCTAAAAGTATACCAGTCACCAGGGGTAAAAATGCGAATTATCCCGCTTTGTTCTGTATCGAAACAGTACTTTTAAAAGCTAACTGATTCCGCGCCAGGCGTCAGGTCAATGGTGACTTTAATGTGATTATCCGCACTGTAAACCTCAAATGTCGCCCATTGCTTTTGAATGTTAATTTCGCTTATTTTCCATTCCGCATCGGGCAACCACGGGTTTGCTTCGCGGAAAGCAGCCATCGCGCGAATAAGTTTCGCTGTTTCGCCTTCGGGTTTGGACCATTACATCGGATGGCGACACTCATCAAAGCCCTGGGAGCCTTTTTCGTGAATGGACATGTTTTGGCTGATGTCTTGTTCCGTGCCGGCGTAGACGATGGGCTGACCTGGCATGAGATAAAGCAAGCTCAGCGCGGCATGGAGGGCTTTTTGATTGCCTTGCGCGGTAAACAAAAAGCGGTTCATATCGTGATTGTCAATAAAAGCGGCCCGTGAAAAGTCTTTAGGAAATTGTTCGCGGTAATTTTGCAGGTAGTTGGCGAGCTCCTGAATATCCCAGCTGTGACGCGCGAAGCTTTCGCGCAGGGCCTGGGAAGTCATAAAGTCGAGCGTGCCATCAAAACTGCCCAAATAACTGGCCTGGGCATCCGGTGGCATGACCACTTCTGCCAAAAGCCAGGCATCAGGCTTGACTTCGCGGCAGGCACGCCGAAAATCGACCCAAAAGGCGCGGTCGGGACCGTTGGCGTGGTCAAGGCGATAGCCATCCACACCGAATTTGAGCCATTCCTGGGCGACTTTCAAAAGGTGTGCATGCGCAGGACTGCTAAAATCGAGATTGAGCTTGGGCATTGCTTTGACCTTGGCGAAAGTATGGTAGGCTGGCCAGCGTTTCCAGCGGAACCAGTCACGTTCAGGGGCTTGAGAATCTGCCAAAGCCCGCTGGAAAATGGGATGACGGTTGGAAGCGTGGTTAGCGACAAAGTCAAGCAGGATACGCATCCCTTTGGCGTGGGCGCTATCGATGAGTTCCTTTAGGTCATCTCTTGTGCCAAAGCGGGGGTCGATGGTTTCGTAATCAGTGGTGTCATAACCATGCGAACTGGGGGTCTTGAAGATAGGCGTGAGCCACAGCGTGTTGAAACCAAGGTCATGAATGGTGTCGAGTTTTTCGGTGATACCCCGCAAGTCGCCACCAAATATGCCATGAATGTTTTCGGTTTGCAGCCAGGGCTTATTATCGCCACGGTTGAACCGGTCCATAAAGATTTGATAAACCCGCGCGGTTTTAGACCATTCCGGCGGGGCGGGGTTCGGGTCCGCCCAAATAGCGTATTGTGTTGCTTTTTTGACGCTGGTAGCTTGGTTGTCCGCGTAGATTTTTTTACCGTTTGGCAAAGTGCCATAAACGCGATAGCGCAAGACTTGCCCGTTTTGCAGGGCGGGAAAACTGGCTTGCCAGTGCCTTTGCCATGTCCAGGCGACGGTATCCCATTGAAGATTTGCCTTTTGGTACTCAAGATAATGGGTGCTTTTCCAGTCGTCCAGGGTGTAGCTGGCAATGACTTTTTCGAAGGCATGATTCGCGCTGGTGCAAACCCAGCTAAGGATGGGCTCGCCTGTAACAGCGGGGTTGGGTTGATGAAAAGAAAAATGATGGATACCCAAGGCATGCTCGCGATGATACCTCGCGCCTTTTGCAGGGTAATTGATGCCACCAAAGATATAATCGGGATAGGGGTTCTTTTGGTTCATAATACAATTTCCTTCAGTAAATGATTCTAAAATAAAGGTTGAAGTATCAACTATTATACTGCATATCGGATGTTTTTCACTCTTCCTAATGAATACAACTAAAATCAGCATGTTTATTCGTTTATTAGGAGAATTATTTTTAAAACCCATGTGTGGGATTAGTAAAAACTCAGTTTTCTTCTCGATACTTTCAAAAAATGCTTGACAGTCAGCTTTTTCAAGAGTATTATTAACATTACTGTATCTAATCTCTATGGTGGTTTTAGAGATGCTATCGCCAATCAAACCCTTTTACTAACAGCACGTTCACAGGAGGAACCATGAAAAAGAAAGCTGTACTTATTATTGTATTATGTGTCGCGATGCTTCTCGGCACATTTGGACAGATCACCAATTCACGGGACGTAAGCGCCCAGATTGGCTCTTCCAAAGATGACGCTAGCCCCTGGTATGGTGAATCTATACTTAGCGAAGAAGAAATAGACGCCCAACTCGAGTTACAAACCTTTTACGGCGCTGATGAACTGGCGCAAATGGATGGTGATAAATATTTAGACAGCAGATTGTATGGAACCTGGGGTTATGCTTCTTTCCATCCGGGTGCTTTTTACAAATTTACTGACCTTTCACTCACGACCACAACAATTAAATGCCCAATGAGCAAGTATGGCGCTGCCGCCTGGTTACAAGACCTAAATGTGCCCCATGGTGCCACAATCAGATATGTTGACTTTAGCGGCTATGACTATGATCCGAGCAGGCGCATCAACATTCAACTTTACCGATCAAATCAATATAAGACGGAAGTATACAGCTATTTTGCTCTCGGCTCAACGAATGCCTATTCTGGGGGTAAATTTTATTCGGGTAGGAACGATTTAAATATCCAAGTCAACAATTACTGGTTTGACTATACAATTCGACTTTTCATACCAAAATATACCCCTGGAAAAGAACTGGCTGCCTGTCAGATTGTTGTCGGGTGGGAATTGCCGTAAAGTATCACTGCCACAGTATCTGGTTGTCTGCATAACTTCAAAAAATCAGGTACATTCAAAAACAGATATACAGACCTGGCTTTATCAGTCCAGGTCTGTAGTTTTAATCTTTTTTCTTTTCGTAAACGCTAAGTTTTTTACTTAGTTAGCATTAACTCTATAACATTTTGCTATTAATGGCCGAACCAAACCAAGGCGTAATCATCTGGCGTCTTTAGGTTCACCTGTAAAATCAAATCTCTCCATCTTATCAAGTATGTTTTCGTAATTATGCGTTTTTATCGTCTCTTCCCTTGCTCTAAGATGTATTAATAGCTGTCATAATCTCAGGGTACCTTTTACCAAAAGATAAATCTAATCAGATCTATGAAAATATCGAAACTATGTGCCAAAATAATGACAGCGCGATCCTATGTTGTCAAGGATGGAGACCAGCCTGTATCTCACTGCCCCATTAGCGCGTTGTGAATATAAATTACTACGTCATCGCTCCATTTGTACACAAAACTAATATCATTCAAAGAGGGAATATAGATTTGATCGGCGAATAAGAGCTCACTTGGTATTTGCCTGTCGTTTATAGCGTCTGTATCAAACTTGGTAATGAAACAATTTGCCAGGGCGATTATTTCATTGGGATTTAAATCTGTAAGCACATTCTGACTAAATTGATTCACCAGCGTGGGGATTTTCAATACCATACCTGGACTTTTCAAAGCCCGAAACATTGCCTTTATTACAATCGTCTGATTAGAAACCCTGAAATCATCGGAATAGTTTTTCCTGATGCGCATCAAATTTAGGGCTTCTTGTCCATTAAGAGTTTGCTTCCCAGCAGGAAAACTCCCCAAACTCTGGTCATAAACGGCTTGGGGCAATTCAACTTCCACGCCCCCAATAGCATCAATAACACCTTTTACAACTTCAAAATTCACAACTAAGTAGTGGTGCGAAGAAACGCCAAAATTATATTCAATCGCTTCAGCCAGGGAATGTGCGCCATTTCCCTCTCCCGCATAGCCACCCCAGCCTTCGGTACCGGTTAAATAAGCCTGGTTAATTTTCATCGGGCTTTGAATGGAAAAACGTCCTTCGGGCATGGTAATCACTAAATCTCTTGGAAGTGCAATCATATTGATAGATGGATTGACAAAATCAATGCGGACCAGTCTGATAACATCTGCCAGACCATACATATAATCACTGCCTCGATAATCGGTACCAACCAATAGAAAAATCCAGGATCTATCATTACCACACACTGGAAAGCCTTCACTAAGGTCGTCCTCTACAAACAGAGGAGGAAAACTAAGATTTTCGGGATATTGTATTTCTCCAATAAGCTGCTCTTTAAGCTCACTATCTGCTTTGTAAAAGGCTTGAATCTTTTCTCTTTCAGGATTAGAAGCCAAGTTTAACTGTTCACCAAGCATCATTTTTAACTTGGGTCTAAAGTAAAGAAAATACGACGCCCCAACAAAAATAATGAACAAGATAAAAAAAAGAAGTAAAACCACACAACCTTTTTTCCTTTTTGTTCTGCCTTTATTCGACATTGAATCTGCATTTCCAGTCTCGACTTTTTGGGTATCATCCATTTTTACCTCACAAGTTCTTTGCACTTTTCATCTTTATTATGACGATTCTAGCCTTTTAAGACTACACTTGCACAACAAATATGGTTTTTTTCCTTATCTATTCTTCTCGTTTGGCTTGTTTTTTCTTCCTCAAGTAGAAGACCAAAAGAATGACTGCCGTCAAAGCGACAAGTCCTGCCACAACAGGCATTATCATATTAGAAAGACCAGCTTTATTCTCTGAATCCCGGTCTGTGCCAGAGACATCCATTTCATCTGCCTCCATAGTCGGACTGGGAAGCGGTGTATTTGTCGCTGTTGGCGTTATGGTTGCCGTGGGACTCGGCGTAAGAGGCGTAAAAGTTGGCGTTATTGTGGGGGGTGGGGTTACATTAAGCAGCAGCTTATCACCCGGGTAAATGACTGAAGTTTCTTTTAAATTGTTCCACGCGAGTAAATCTGCCAGATTCACGCCATAATAATCGGCTATCCAGTTCAGGTTCTGCCCTTCACGCACGATGTGGTAATACTTGCCATCCGCTGCGGGAGTAAGCATCTCTATTGGGGTTAGCGGGCGTTCGGTTGGCGTTGGCGTGTGATTACTCGGCGCAATCAGCAACTCCCAGCCAATTCCCAGGGGTGTGCTTTCTTTGATGCCGTTAAGTTCGGTAATACGTTTCACTGTAACGCCATAGGCTGCAGCAATTTTGCTTAAATTCTCATAGGGTTTTACGACATGAGTAATCGACCCATCCGCGGCTGGTGGGCTCACTTCTACCTCACCCAGTTTTGGTGGCGGCACATAAGCTTTAGCTTTAGGGCTCAAAATAATCAATTTGTCACCAATTTGCAGTTTATAAGACTCTGTAAGATTATTCCAGGCCAGGATGTCCTTTATCGTCACCTGATACGCCACGGCAATCGCCCAAAAACTCTGCCCAGGCATGACCAGATGTGTGTAAATGCCGTTTTCATCCATTTCTGCCAGCTCGACCGGTGTGACAACACCCGGAATAACAGGCTGCCCTGTGCCAGGATCACCCGGGTTTCCGGGCGGACGACCTTCGCATGGTTGCCCTGCGATATAAGCCGCCTGTAAGACATAATAGGTAAAACCA
>Ga0255346_1003531_pt1 | contig 18238 bp, 17 predicted proteins | sample wastewater_treat_FD_194410 | JGI IMG/M metagenome (GOLD analysis project Ga0255346, IMG submission 194410) | Wastewater microbial communities from Lulu Island WWTP, Vancouver, Canada - plant22 | ecosystem: Engineered > WWTP > Wastewater > Unclassified | place: Canada: Vancouver, British Columbia... | reverse complement strand
TAGGCGATAAAACGGCCATCCCGGGCGACTTCTCCAGCAAAGGCCAATGCAGCAGATAAAACTAATACTATCAAAACAGCAATAATTTTTTTCATGTAACCCCTCCTTAAGATTTTTTAATAAAAAAACCACTGTTTCTCCAGATACCGCAACACTGCTCCCCCTATCCAATATCTCTGAGCATCCTGTTAAGACACTATCTTATATCATTAACTAATGAATAATAAAACGACCGTTCCATTATGTCAACCAGATATTAAATACAAAAACAATTAAAATATTAACTCGTTATTCATTCCGCCCGGCGACTCACACCTTGACCTCATAAATTAAGGGGTGAAGGCATGCTTTCCTTCATGTCCAACACGGTTAGACAGCATTGTTTCAATATGCAGTTTGTCCGAAAACCAAGTAGGATAATTTTTGCCCTGCTCCGGCATAGCTTGTCGCTTGGTTTGAATCAATTTCTTAAAAAATATTTTTTGAAGCTGTATTTTGCATCGGTTCACAAAGCATCTGCCGGATTTTTGCCGCAGCCATCCAGGAATCAACGCATTTGGACACCCGCGTTTTTGACACCAGTATACGGGGTGTAATAACTAAAATCACTGCGTTTCTTATCAATCTAACTTTCAATAAAGGCAATCACTTTTTTCTTATGCTCGTATGGATACGGTTTAAATCGATCAATTATGAAAGATCAATATCATCCAATTCCAGGGTTTTCCTCTTTTCAATCCTCTGTCAACAATATCTTATTTAAAAGCACTGTCTTTATCTGTTTTTCCAAACTGGCTTTCGCTTTTCAAGAAAAGCAGTAACTCCTTCACGGCCATCTTCCGTGAAAAAATTGTTTACAATAACGTTTGATGCATGGTCATACGCTGCCATGTCCGACAAATTGACCTGTGTATAGAAGGCTTTCTTGCCGATTGCCAGGCATGAGAGACTTGCTTTCGCAATTTGACAAGCAAGCGCCATCGTTTCCGCTTCAATCTTCTCGGCCGGAACTACACGATTAACCAGGCCCCACTGCTCAGCTTCGAGTGCACTGATCAAACGTGCCGTGAAGAGCATTTCCAGCGCGCGTTTACGGCCCACTGACCGAACAATTGAAACAGCCGGCGTTGAACAAAAAACACCGAGGTTAACGCCGGGAGTGCCAAAGCGAGCCTCTTCTTCGGCAATGGCTAGGTCGCAGGCCGCTACTAACTGACAACCTGCCGCTATGGCAATCCCCTGCACTTGGGCGATAACCGGCTGGGGAATTCGTTGAAGCCGCAACATCATCTCCGAACAAGTAGAAAATACAGAATTAAAGACATTGATATTTTCCCCCGTCAGCTCTCTGAGATCGTGCCCTGCACAAAAGTTCTTGCCAGCAGCTCTAATGATAATGACTTTCATTTCCCTGCTTGCGGCAATACTTACGAGTAAACTGTTCATTTCATCGAGTAAAGATTTTGACAGGGCATTGTTCGTTTCCGGACGGTTCAACGTGATAATGCCGACGGAATCAACTTTCTCAAATTTTAGATTCTGAAATTCCATTACAATTCCTCCTTATCAAAAACAATTAAGATTAATATGCGGCTTTAACAGGTACTTTCCAATAGAGCATGAATAGGTGTTAATGCCCGTCAATCAGGTAACTCTTTTGGTATAATTTGTAAAGCGGTAGATCTTGATGAAACAAAAACATTAAGCAATGAATATTTATATTAAAAAAATACGAAAGAGCGAGAGGTAAGGTAAAACCATAAGCGGTTAAGAGAGTAAATTTGTTTTGCAAAGCCCGTTTTCTTTTTTCTAAAGAGCTGTGAAAATACTATAAAGGGCTGAATCAAAAAAACCTTTTTTCAAAAATCCAAATAACATGAAAAAAAGAGAAAATATTATTTTTCGAGTATAATCATCTCTAAAGACGTGGTAATTAAATAATTAAACAAGATTTGCCGAGGCGTAAAACATTATTAAATTATTTGGTTAGAACAACTTCCTTGTAAGATAATGAGCCGCTATGAACTATACGGAAATCCAGCCGCCATCGACATGGAGAATAACACCTGTACAATAACTTGCGCCTGGTGACGCCAGAAAAAGAACAGCGGTTTTCAATTCATCATCGCCACCGAAACGCCGCAGGGGTATGTGCTTCCTGATAGTCTCTCCTTTTTCCTTAATGCTCCGTGCCGTCATATTTGAAGGAAACCAGCCGGGCGCAATCGCGTTGACTGTAATATTATACCTTGCCCATTTGACAGCAAGATCTTTAGTCAATCCTGCAACTGCCGCCTTACTAGTTGTGTAGCTAATCGAATCCAAGTGTTCTGGAAGGGCGCCAACATGTGACACTACAGATGCTAAATTAATGATTCTTCCATAATCTTGCGCGGCCATTATTTTTCCTGCGCGTTGGCACATCATCCACAAACCCGTCACATTCGTGTCCATAACCTTTTTCCAGCCATTCACAGGAAACTCCAGCGCTGGAGCGCCCCACGATGTGCCCGAATTATTCACGAGTATATCCACCTTGCCGAATTTTTTCATAACCTCATTAAAAAGCATGTCTACATCTTCTTCCCTCGTCACATCACATTGAACGGGTAGAATTTCCACTTTCAGCTCCTTACTCATTTTGTCCGCAACTTCCACACAGCGCTCAATTTTTCTTGATGCCAAAACCAAATTCGCCCCCGCTTCTCCTAGCGCATACGACATTTGCAGTCCAATACCCGCCGCTCCTCCGGTAATAATCGCGGTCTGTCCTTTAAGGTCTAAAAGCTGATAAACGTTTTTCATGTATCATTTCCCTCACTAAAAATATTTTTATATATCGGCTTATCCAAATAATATTGTTTCAATTTTTTCTCTTACGGGATCACGGTCTGGCCTCCGCCAACGACAATAGAACAACCGGTCATAAAGGATGCTTCATGTGAACATAACCACAAAACCACACCAGCGATTTCTTCAGGTGTTCCGAATCTGTTCATAGGAATTCTGGAAAGAAAAGCATCTTTCATTTGCGGCTTGACGCCGAATAATTCCTCGAGCATAGGCGTCATGATCGGCCCGGGGCACACTGCATTAACGCGTATATTTTCTGTTGTATATTCTACGGCGGCGGATTTGGTCAGTCCGATAACACCGTGCTTGCTTGCGCTGTAAATAGCGCTCCCCGGTAAACCTCCGATTCCGGCAGTGGACGCGTTATTGACAATTACCCCGCCGCCCTGGTTGAGCATCTGCTGTATTTCGTATTTCATGCAGAGCCAGACGCCAAAAAGGTTAATATTGATGACTTCATCCCAAGTATCTGTAGTACTTTTGTCCATGCGCCTCATGGGGGCCATCACACCTGCATTATTGAAAGCAAAATCAAGTCTGCCATAAATCTTCTTGACTTTGTTGAACAGGTTTTGCACCTGTAGCTGCTGTGACACATCGGTTTTGATAAAAACCGCCTCGCCGTCATCTTTTTTTATTTCTTCGACAACTGCCAGGGCGAGAGTTTCCCTGCGGGCGGCGATGACAACTTTGGCACCATCTCTGGAGAAAGCCAGCGCGGTAGCCCTGCCGATACCGGAATTTCCGCCGGTAACCAACGCCACTTTCTCTGTAAACCTTTTCAAAATTATCCCTCCCCTCTTAAATAATTCGCTCCCTTAACATTGTATGATGCCCCCCTTATTGCAGAGCTTACCAGCAGAGAGCGAACTTTATAAAAACTGTAGAAACGCCAGCGGTTTTTCTCTCCTGGCGGCACTGGGCGGATCCCAGAAACTACCAGACAAAAATTTATTCCCCACTACAGAAAACGAGGTCAGCTTGTTCAAATTTTTATCAAAGATATTTAACTCTATTTCATAACCAAGTCCAAGATTCATATATGTATACGACTTCCACTTTTTTACAATAATCAAAAGATTTCTGTCCGCTTTATTCGCGCTCATTAACTTCATGACCCGTGCCTGTTCCTTTACAAAAATCGGAATTACATACTAATCCTTGGCCGATAAAAATCCGGCAATGGTCTCTGTCACATCATTGGCGAAAGGCAGGTCGCTGGCCGTGCACATGCTCCAGGAATTGCCAACCCCGACTCTCTGCAGGTCAATCACACACACCTTTCAAAACGTCCGTTCTTTGGTCATGCGTCGCGGTTACCGAGCTTTTACCTTTGATCGGTGTATATGTAATTTCCGCCCGGACATCGCCGAAATTATAGACATTTACCAAGGTGCCAAACAATTCATTTTTAGCTTAAAACAAACCAGTAACATTAAAACAAAGGCGCTCCGTAACACATATTGTCATGGAACGCCTTATTTTTAAACAAAAAGTTTATTTAGCAGATTATCACATTTTCCGCTGCGGGGCCTTTTTTACCCTGAACAATATCAAACCTTACAGCCTGTCCCTCGGTCAAAGTTTTGAAGCCGCTGGACTGAATGGCGCTGAAATGAACAAAAATGTCCCCGCCATCATTCTTTTCGATAAATCCAAAACCTTTACTTTCGTTAAACCATTTGACTCTACCTTCTGACATAATCAGTATCCTCCTTTCTCAAAATTTACCCAAAGTCGAATTACCAATTATGACAGATATAAAAAGCCACCACGCCTTTAAAGAGCATGGTGGCCGCCTTGCACTTCAAATTGTCTTAACTCAACTTTTATATGCCACACCGACTTACAAGACCATGGTGTGGCATACGATATTGTAAATGTTTACTTTACTCTTTTTATAAAGTCAAGCAATATTTAAAAGATTGAGCTTCTTACAGATAACGATTCCCGATAAATATAAAAGCATCTCAACCCTTCGGGTAATCTTCATAACTGTTTTTCAGAAACAAAATTCTCTATAATAATGTTTCTCGTTTTCCGAATAAGGTCATCAACTGTATCGATATTATAGCCGCTGGTATCTATCGGGTAGCCAACGACGACTTGAATCTTTCCCGGATTAAAAACAAGGCTTCCCTTGGGCATGACTTGTCGGCTGCCGTTGACAGTTACGGGCAGAATCGGCATTTTGTGCGCCACGGCGACCATGAAACCGCCTTTTTTGAATTCATGAATTTGCCCGTCCGGCGACCTGGTTCCTTCGGCAAAAACCATGACGCTTACGCCTTTGGGCAGGCGTTTAATGCCTTTATTAATGCTTTCTATCGCTTTGACGGTATTGGAGCGGTCAATAAAAATATTGCGGGAAGCATACAAACCGTAACCAAAGAGCGGCACCTTGAGCACTTCCCTTTTGATGAACCAGCGGTACTGCACTCCCAGCGTGGTTACCAGTGCTAAGATGTCAAAAAGCGACTGATGATTGGAAATGATAATGTACGATGTCCCCTTTTGAATCTTTTCTTTGTTTACTATTTGAGCGCTGACAAAGGAAACGCCCAGCATGGTGTAGGCCCAGAGTTTGGAAAGAGAAAAGGCAAGATTGCCTGTGCGGCCCAGCAGTCCCGCAGCAATAATAGGGATAGCAAGAATAAGCGTCGCCATTGCCGCCCATAAAGCAAGCCAAGTGATACGAAAAATATCAAAGAGTGATTTCATAACCTTTTAGCGAAAAACCGGCGGCAGGTATTGCAGATAATTCTTACCACTTATGGCACCGGCACAGATAAAAGCAGAATGTACCGCGCCTTCAATGCCACCTTCGTTGATATGTTTACCGTAAGTATCACCGGCAAAGTATAGACCTTCAATAGTGGAACATTTTACATCGACCCATTCGTCTTCTGGATGTCTCCAAAGGATGCAGGTATCTCCAACGGTGAAGAGCATCCATTGCACCGATTTTCGCCAGCCTTTAAAAGCAATATCCATGAACTTAAGCATCCTGCCAATCACGATATTGACTTTCTTTTTATCATGCGCTTCATCAGCCAAAATGCTGCTGGCCATACCCAGCAGGTGTTTCCCTTCCGGTGCACTGGTCGGCGCGATAGCCGACATGGCAATAATGTCCAACGGCACATTACCACGAAATAGGCCCTCACTTTCCGGTATCAGCATGGAGGTGTGATAAAAAGACCTGGGGTCAACCTTAATCTCGCAGAATTCATGCAACGGTCTGGTCATGCCGACCTGGGCAGCAACCATAGATGTATGAATTATCTTTTTAGCCGAGGTGACAAAATTCTGCGTCAGTAAGCTCTGTGGAATAAGCTTTAATAACACCTTTGGTGGAACAGTACAAATTACAACCGGAGATTCTATCGCCACGCTCTCACCTTCAATTTCAGCCAAAACGCCGCCTGCCTTCCCGTTTTGAATAATAATTTCTTTAACTGCGGCACCGGTAATAATATCGCTTCCGGCATCTTTGGCCGTAGTGGCGAAGCCCTCCGTAATGAAACGATGCCCTGGCGCACCAGCAAAAGCCCACGAACCGTTTGTGAGATGCACGCCTGTTTCCTGCACCTGCAGAAATACTTTCAAGTTTTCACCGGCAGAATTCAGCGCTGGGTCATTGATGATCGTCTGAAAAGTCCCCATGGCATAATGAAATTCCTGCGCTAACTCGTTCTTTGTTATTCCTTCCACCCAGTCTTTCAGTGTTATATGATCCAATTTTTCCGCATCGGCTATCGTGCGCAACTGAAGCTTGCTCTTATGAACCTTCACCATCTCGGCATAATCTTCGTCGCCCATCCAACCGTATTTGTTTCTTCTCCCAAGAATGTGAGGTTTCCAGTTGTGGTCATACCAAACAAAACCCTCGTTGGGATAAAAAATCGAAGCTTTGTTAAAAAGCGCCAAGGCATGGCTAACGCGCCCCCGGTTGGTAAACCATGCACCTCGCCCTCCGGTTTCAAGGACATAGCCGCTAAGCATTTTCCTTTTTATCATGGTATCCAAATCCGGTTCGGTACGATCGCTCACCCAAGAATGTGCACACATAGCCAGCGTCCTGCGGAATTTATCTGCATTCGTAATGGCTTCCCCACGAAACGATGTTGCTCTACCCCCGATTTGCGACGCAGATTCGAGAATGAGAACCTTTTTTTGCTCCATGGCCGACAACAAAGCGCCACAGGCAGAACCAGCTATCCCGCAACCGACAATAATGATATCATAATTATTGGAAATTTTTACCTTCATCTTTTTTCTTCTCTTTTAGGAAGAGAATCACATTAACTTGATTTTTGATACCACATATTCTAAAAAATAAAAACTAAGCGCCTTTTCTTTTCTTCAGCTCCAGCGCGGCTTTCAAGCCTTTCTCACGGATAACTTTGAAAGCCAGGCCTTTTTCCGTCTGGCGGTAAAAGCGTTTACCGTACTTTTTGAGCAATTTTTTATTTATCTCAAAACCCAGACCCGGGCGCGTAAACGGCTGGAGCATGGCGTTTTTGTCAGGAATGATCGGGTCGATAATCCCTTCGCGGAATTCCGGCACCCAGGATGGCTCTTCCAACGGATATTCCAAGGGGTGGGTGTTACCTCTATCAGCAAGTACCAGATTCCAGTTCACATAAAAACCGATACCGTTGGTCCAGGTGTGCGGCGAATATTCGCGTTTGTGCCGGTGACAGGTGTCGATGACCTGCTTGACCTGCGCGATACCTCCGGCAAAAGTGGCGTCCGGCTGATACACATGAAAACAGTCTTTTTCGAACATAATTTTTATCTCGTCCCAACCGTGGTTTAGTTCCGCGCCGGATATTTTAACCGGTGATACTTTCTTTAGAGCAGCCAAACCGTCATAATCGTGCCAGTCCAGCGGCTCTTCAAGCCATTCAATTTTATTGTCCGCGCAGACTTTCGCGTAATCCGTTGCCCGCTTGAGATCCCACGCTGGTACGCGGTCAACGATGGAAGTCAGCCAGCCCTGATTGGCGTCCACACCGATAATTGGGTCATCACCCACACCTTTCCTGACTTCTTCAATAAGACGGACATCATCTTTAAACTCTACGGCTTTCGCCCGTAGTTTGAAAGTCTTGAAACCGCGTTCTTTCATCGCCAGAAGTTCTTCTACGCGCTGCGCCGGTTCGTGCAATTCACCGAAGGAGCAGTAAACTTCGATTGGCCTCGCTTCCCCGCCCAGTAATTCGTAAACAGGCTTGCCCTTGGCTTTACCCATAATATCCCAGCAAGCCGGCTCTATCCAGTAATTGAGCCATCCCAGAAAACCGGCTTGCTTGAGCAGGCTCTGCATCCGGTCAATATCCAGAGGATCGGCGCCGATGATGTATCCGCCCAGCAGATCGCCCAGACCCTGCCTCTCCTCGCCCATGGCGGTGCCGGCGGACCAACCTTCAATTCCTTCATCCGTGACTAATTTTATCAGTGTAAAGCGATTGTGCGTCTGAGGATACCCCGGTATCCATGTCGGCCAGAATGTATGTTTAAGCGGTATGTGGATGTGGTAAAGTTCGATCTCTGTTATTTTCATGGCTCGTTCTCCTTTCTTTCATGGTTACTTTTATTGATAACGTTTTACTCTCATTTGAAAACGTATTTTCATTCATATTAATTCAATCCTTATTTTTTTCGCTCCTTTTTCCATTCTTAATGCTGTGGCGTCATTCAGAATTCTTCCCACAACATTTATCTCGCTTGCGGGAACCGGTTCCAAACCGGTGCTCATGGGCGTGGGTCCGAAGAAAATCGCAAGGGCTTTTCCCGGCAGCCAATAGCCGATGTCGCCCATATTTACTTTTCTGGTTGCGGATTCGTTGAGAGACAAGTCAACGGGGATTACAAAATAAAATTCATCACCCCATTCATGGGGACGAACTTCAAGCGGCAGGCAAGATACGATGGTTTGAGCACAAGGTGAATCGAAAAGCTCGCCCCGCAAAATTGTTTTTCTCACAACAATTTTAACGGCTGTCGGCATAATCTATCCAAGCCATTGAAAAACTAACTGATAAATAGATATTCTACGTTTTGCGCCTATGTCAGTATATGAATAATCGATTTGACTGTCAATTGAATATTGGACACAGTGTCATGACGAAGGGGGAAATATAAACAGGCAGGTTGTTGAACCTGCCTGTTTTGGAGAAAATACGCGAATTTTTGTTTATTCGATATTGGCGCTAACCACGGAGGCCATCTGCATCATGTCGATGGTTTCGCCTTCTTTCAAATTGGTTAGATCGGTTACCTTGCCTGTTTTACTGGTGACCTTGGTGTTGTTGAATATCTTGATTAGTTTAGCATCGGCAACAATAAATTTACCCGCGTTTTCCGGTTTGCCGTTTTGCGTTTTTGCCTGCAGTCCGTTGGCTTTAATGTAATCCCAGAGCTTTTTGGTTATCTCAGTGCGAGGAAGCGAGCTGGCCCCCAAAAAATTCGCCAAATCCGTCTTTAATTTTACTGGTTTATCCAATCCCTTTTCTTGTGCCATCCTCATACCTCCGTTTTAAGTTTTATTAATTATTTTTGGATTACCTATTGCGGGAGAGTCATAAGAACTTTCCTGCGGATATGTCAAGAAAATATTATTTGTAAAATTTCACAGCATTCTGTAAACGGGGTTTAGAATAAAACATCAATCCTTCAGACACGCCGGGATATTTTCAAAAGTTCACCGAATTTCAAATCTTCTTTCGTCGTGTGAGAAAAAATCCAGTCGCGTAGAAAAGTTAAAATTTCAGTTGTTAAACAAACCTGACCATTCTGGTACTTCTTTATAAAATCTTCAATTTTATCGATAAATCTCTGATGATCCTTAATATGCTTCTCGTATGCCCAAAAGCGAAGTTTCATCATTACAACTTGTTCTGTTTTAAAATGTTCCGATAAATATTCGACCAAGTCGCTCAAGACATCATAGCATTCTTCGGAATCGCTTTCGTATTTGTCAATAAGTTTATTTGTAATTGCAAAAAGTTTTTGATGCTGGCGGTCAATGACATCGTCATAAACCGTATAGCGGGGGTTCCAATAAATACGTTCGAATTTTTCCATAAATACGCCTTTTCCGCTCGTTTATGATTGTGCCCATACAATGTTTAATTAAACATATCAAGGAGCAATTTAATCAGTCAGATTGCTTCTGCCGGATGGCCAATGTCACTAAAATAACGAAGAGAAAAATTATCCCATCTGCAAAAGTATATTTTTCAATTCTTTTATCTCATCCCGCAGGTCAGCGGCTTTTTCAAATTCGAGATTTTTTGCCGCTTGCTTCATCTTAGTACTGAGTTCGGCAATCAGTGTGGGCAAATCTTCTTCTTTGAGCAGCAAATTTTTCCGCTCTGCCAACGGCACAGTCATGTAATCCGCCTCGTAAATCGAACTTAAGACATTGCTGATCGATTTTATAATCGACTCCGGCGTGATATTGTTTTCTTCATTGTATTTCTTCTGGATAGCGCGGCGGCGCTTAGTTTCATCAAGGCAGGCCTGAATGGATTTGGTAATTTTGTCCGCATACATAATTACTTTGCCGTTGATATTGCGCGCGGCGCGTCCGCTCGTCTGGATAAGTGAGCGTTCGGAACGCAGAAATCCTTCCTTGTCCGCGTCTAGTATCGCCACCAGCGATACCTCAGGTATGTCCAATCCTTCGCGCAACAGATTTACTCCAATGAGCACGTCAAATTCGCCCAGTCGTAAATCACGGATAATGCTAACGCGTTCCAACGTATGAATATCCGAATGCAGATAGCGCACGCGGATGCCCAGTCCGCCGTAATAATCGGTTAAATTTTCCGCCATGCGTTTAGTTAAAGTTGTCACAAGCACGCGCTCTCGCTTTTCTATCCGCTTACGAATTTCTTCCAGCAGATCATCTACCTGATACTTGGCCGGCTTCACCTCGACTTCCGGATCCATTAAACCTGTCGGCCTGATAATTTGCTCCACGCGTACACCGCGCGCTTTTTGCATTTCATACTGGGCGGGGGTAGCGGAAACATATATTCTCTGATTGGATAACGTTTCGTATTCCTCAAAAGTGAGAGGCCTGTTATCTAATGCGGAAGGCAGCCGAAAACCGTATTTGACAAGTGTTTCCTTGCGTGAACGGTCGCCCCTAAACATACCCGCCAACTGTGGTAATGTGGCATGGCTTTCATCTATTATAATCAGCGCGTCCTTCGGCAAATATTCCATGAGTGTCGGTGGTGGCTCGCCGGGTTTACGCCCCGTCAGATGACGCGAATAATTTTCAATTCCCTGACAGTAACCCATTTCCTGCATCATTTCCAAATCATAGTTCGTGCGCTGTTTGAGTCGCTGATATTCAACCAGTTTATTTTGTTCTTTTAATGCGGCCAGTGTCTGCGCCAGTTCGGCGCGGATATCAGCGATGGCTCTGTCCAAATTGTCGCGCGTCGTAACATAATGACTGCCCGGATAAACGGCGGTTTTAGAAAGTTTGCCCAGCTTTATGCCGCGCAGGGGATCGATGATGCTGATTGTTTCGATGGTATCGCCGAAAAACTCCACACGCAGCGCCTGTTCCCCTTCGTATGCGGGAAATATCTCTACCACGTCGCCGCGCACGCGAAATGTGCCGCGGTGAAAATCAACATCGTTCCTTTCATACTGGATTTCCACCAGTCTTTTGAGCATCTCTTCTCGCGGGTATTCCATACCCTCTTCCAGTTGCACCAGCATTCCCATGTACGTCTCTGGTGAACCCAGACCGTAAATGCACGACACGCTGGCGACAATGATGACATCGCGGCGTGTTAAAAGCGCGTAAGTCGCAGCATGCCTGAGTTTATCTATTTCTTCGTTGATGGCGGAATCTTTTTCAATATAAGTGTCCGTGGCGGGAAGGTACGCTTCAGGCTGATAATAATCATAATAGCTGACAAAATATTCTACGGCGTTATCCGGAAAGAGGCTTTTGAATTCCTCATACAACTGCGCGGCTAACGTTTTGTTATGCGCGATAATCAGCGCGGGACGCTGCGCGCGCTCGATGACATGGGCAATAGTAAATGTTTTGCCCGAACCGGTAACGCCCAATAGCACCTGATGTTCCCTGCCCTCTTTCAAACCAGTTGAAAGCTCACGGATTGCCTTAGGCTGATCACCGCCCGGAACAAAATCTGTTTTCATTAAAAAATTTTCCACAATATTTCCCTAAAAGGAAATCGATCAAACATCTCCGCTGTTTTACATTTCACGAGATGACAAACAATTATAAAAACAATACCGGCTCGCGCAATATCACTTCTCTGGCCTTTTGGGCGCAGGCGGCAACATCAGGATGCGTATCTTTGAGCGAGGCTATCTGACGCAAATTATCGGCGGTACGCAAAACCAATGTGGCCATGTCGCCTTCAGCAATACCTGTTTCCTTAATTACCTCATTCCATTCTTTACCCCCGGCCCATAAATACATTGACATCCCCGGCGATGGATAAAATTTTGCCGTCTCAAAACCTGCTGCCTTAAGGCGCTGTCTCAGCGGCCGGATAGTAAGACTAATTTTGCGCAGTGACGAATACAGACGCGGTGGCATGTTTTTTATAATAATATTTATCTCGTCATTTCGGTCATAGGCAAACACTGCCATAACAGCCGCGAGCACCTTTTCATCATCCTGAAGGAATATGTTTTCACGCAAACATTGCGCGACAAACAACGGATAATCCAGTCTTAGGCGCGCCGCCCAGTAGCCGTCATCAGTCAGCCGGCCATCTTCATCAACAAAATCCTCCTGCTGCAGAAAGCGCAGATGTTTGATGAAGTCTTTCCAGAGTTTTGTCGCTGCAGATAAGCTTTTTTCATGTCGGTTCTGCTGATAGGCCGCAAACGACTTTTCAAAAATTATTTTTACATCACTCGGCCTTTGCGATAGAAGCAGATTCAACACCATGGCAAAATCATTTTTTATCTGGCTGACAATGTCTTCCGGCGCAGAAAAAAGCATGCGCTTGATGTGCCCCAGATCCATGAACTTGCCGGCAACCGTAAGCATAAAGCCTATTTTATCCCGACCACGCCGGCCCGCTCTACCCGTCATCTGACGGAACTCCGTCGCGGTCAGCGGCGAAAAATCATGCCCGTTGAACAAATCGGAGTTGAAAAGCACAATGGTGCGCGCCGGAAAGTTGACACCGGCGGCAATCGTCGAGGTGGCAAAGATCACGCGCAGGTTTCCCCTGCTCATCATTTCTTCCACGAGCAGTTTCCAGGCGGGCAGCTGCCCGCCGTGATGCGCGGCGATTCCTGCCGATTTTAAAGCTTTCAGCTGCCGGTGATTTTCCAGATAAGGAAAGCGGTGCAACATTTCTGCCAGATCATTATTCAGCTTTTCATAATTATTCAACGGCGGCAGTGATTTGCGGCAATTGAGCGCAGTATCGCATTCCGCGCGTGATTTCAAAAAGAAAATGGCCGGCAATAGATTGAATCCACCCAGTACACGGATGATTCCCGCATAGTCGGGCAGATTGCGGCTAGCGCGCCGTGTGGATTTGTTGTCTTTAAGAAACTCAACAACCGCGGGCGTCACCCTTTTACCTTCTCCTTCCAAAAAAGGATAAATACAGCCGCTGGGGTGAAGAAAGAGAGGATATAAAGGAACAGGTCGCTTTTGTTCCCGTATCACCGCGCACTTTTTGCCGCGGATTTCCTTCAGCCAGCCGGCAATTTCCTCGCCATTGCCGATGGTTGCCGATAAAAGCAGCAAATTCACTCGCGGCGGCAGATAAATCATGATTTCTTCCCAAACCACGCCCCGATCGGGATCACCTAAAAAATGCGCTTCATCCAGAATAACTAAATCAAAATTGAGGTCAAACCCTTGATGCATTGCGTCGTAGAGCTGATTGCGCAGAATTTCCGTCGTGCCGACGATAATCGGCGCTTCAGTATTTTCCTTGGTATCGCCGGTAATGATACCGACATTTTGCGTATCAAAATGCAGCCCAAACTCCAGCCACTTGGAATTGGAAAGAGCCTTGAGCGGTGAGGCATACCAGGCACGCCCGCCTTTTCCTAAAATGGAAACTATCGCTTCGCGCGCAATCCATGTTTTTCCCGAACCTGTAGGCGCGATGACCAAACAATCATTATTTTTGATTTGATCAAGAGCGCGCAGTTGAAAATCATCAGGCACAAAAGGCGCCTTTTCCGGCCTGCCGATTCCCGCAAGCACGCTTTTGAGCGACGGTGCAATCCCGGGCTTCAGGCGCGTAGGCGGCTGCTTCTTCGCCATTTTTCGCCGGACAAATTGCCGCCTGTTTTTAAATGACTTACTTTGATGAATATATTTCGCACGCATGGTAATTTCGTTTTACCATAAACGAATTTAATGGTAAAGCAAGCTCACCTGATTTAGTATGTGGAAAAAAAATAATATATTCTGGGGCTGGTATATTGTAGTGGGCGCTTTCCTGGTCATGTCAGTAAACTATGGCGCCCGTTATTGTTTTGGCATCTTTGTCAAGCCGCTTTCCGGGGAACACGGCTGGTCACATTCCGTAATATCGCTGGCGGCGACAATCAATATGCTCATTTATTCCATCGGCGCGATTTTCGTCGGTCGTATGCTGGATAAATTCGCCCCACGCTGGATTATGACCACCGGCGCAATAATAGCAGCCGCCGGATTTATACTTACAGGTTTTGTCAATAGCCCGCTGACACTTTATCTGGCCTACGGCCTTTTGGTGGGTCTGGGCGCAACAGGTATGGGCGTGGTAATCTGCAGCTCTTCCGTAGGCAAATGGTTTATTAAAATGCGGGGTCTGGCTATAGGCATCGCCACCATGGGCATCAGCTTCGGCATAATGACGCTGACACCGCTGGCGGGATTTCTGGGCAGATACTTCAGCTGGCGCGCCGGCATGTTCATTCTGGGGGCGATTACACTTACGGTAGGCGTCACAGTTTCTCAACTTTTAATGCGGAAAACCCATCCGGAAGCTTACGGTCTTCTACCGGACGGCGATAAAATCCCGCTGCCCAGCCAAATATCTGCCGCGCCGGCAGTAAGTAAAATATCGCTCAGAACCATCTGTAAAGATTCGCGCTTCTGGACCATCGCTATAAGCCAAAGCCTCATTGTTATGGTTATCATGTCAGTCTTTGTTCATCAGGTGGCTTATGCCGTAGATAATGAAATTAACAGCATTGCCGCGGCAAGCTCTCTGGCGGCAATAAGTGTGACCGGCTTTATCGGCCAGTTTTTCTTCGGCTGGTTGTCCGATCGTCTGCGTGACGCTAAATACGCTTACTTTCTGGGAATAAGTTTTCTTCTTTGTGGCATGATACTGCTGAATTACGCCGACAATGTCAGAAGCCTTTATTTATATGCCGTCATTTACGGTTTCGGATACGGATGCATTGCTCCCATATTACCGATTCTTATTGTTGACCGCTTCGGCCGACACACTCTGGGTTCGATTTACGGACTTCTGACATTTTTTATAGGTTTTATAGGCTCCTTAGGCCCTATCTTGGGAGGTATAATTTATGACCATTTCGGCTCTTACCACTATCTTTGGTTGATCAACACAATTATATTAGCCTTAACTTCTATAATTATCCTGACACTTAAAAAATACAACCCGTGAAAAATTTAACAATTAAAAGTTTTTTTCTTTTATTGACTCTTATTTAACGTTTTATTCAATGACACCATCCTTATTGTAACATCTCCGCATCTTCTACTTTAATTTATTTATTAATATAATTAAATGTTTACATTAATATAATGACCAATAGTTATATTTGGCACGCTTCTTTCATTAACCAACTGCAAATGTAATTTCTGAGAAAGGAGATTAAGAGGTAATGAAGAAAATGATGCAAACCACGCTCTTAACGGCTTTTGTAATTTTCACAACTGCGTCATTCTCCTATGCCGAATTCGCCGTTACCGGTAACAACGCTTTTCCGTTCTTTCATCTGGGCTGTTTAATTATCGGGGGCTTAATTATTGTGTCACTGAAGAAAAAATATTCTCGCCTTTATCTAAGCGAAGCCATCGGTTCTTTTGCCCTGTATGCAGTGCTGGTCGCCTTTTTCACCACGCCGGTAGTTGACGCTCTGAAAACTTTTCTAAACTAACCCCTCTCCTTCTATCTATATCCGTAAAAACCCCGTGCAGTTCCGGCGGGGTTTTTATCTTTTTTCTAACCACTGGAAGCGGTGAACTCTGCCAAACGCATAGATATTAATTGTGCACATTTCTGTAAAAAATATGTATCCATGTCCGGTGAATAACGTTCAGCAGAAACATCGCCGTTATTCCAACTCCCAATTATTTCGTTTTTTATCTGTAAAGGTACTATAGCCATGGATTTCACAAAATATTTTTTTCTTTCCGGAAAAAGTTTATAATACGGTTTCAATGTTTTATTAATCAAAACAGGCTTGGGTTCGCCCAACACCAGTTTTTCAAGTGAAGTTCTGCTTATTAAGTTAAGCCTGATTTTTAGTTTATCGGAAGACGCAATATTTCTGATTATAGGAGCATTTTTTTCGTCTTCGATAAAACTAAACCAGACAAAGGGAACATGAAATTTATTTTCCACCTCGTCTAAAAGCATTTCCAGTAAATCAACAATATTGGAGGCCTGCTTTAGTTTATCCGCTATGGAGCTGAAACGCCGGGCGATATCCTCATTAATGCTCTTTATGTCATTTTTTTCCCCCATTTATATCCTCCTTACCATTGGGCATAAATAACCGCATGGTCGGATGCCTTATCGGCAATTCTGGTGGACAGATCAATCACGCAGCTCTTTGATTTTTGTGCGAGTAGTTTTGTCGCCAGAATATGATCTACGCGCCATCCAAGATTACGTCCAACGGAATCATTTACACGGTAGTCAAAGAATGTGTACTGCCCCGGTTCATCCGGATGATGCAAACGGAAAATATCAATCAGACCCCACGATAATAGATTTTCATGTGCTTTCCATACTTGTGGATTGAAAGAAACATGTCCTAAAATTCTTTTGGGGTCATGAACGTCTATCCGCAGAGGCGCAACGTTAAAATCGCCGCACAAAACCAACTTTTGTTCCGGAATAAAATTTTTTTGTAGATATTCTTTCAGACGTTTTAACCATTCTAGCTTATAGGCATACTGGGGCTTGCTCACCTCCTGTCCCTGTGGAACATAGGCATTCAGAATAATCAAATCTTCTAGATAAAGCACGACCAGCCGGTCGACATCTGCTGGTTCGCCCTCCAGGCCAAAATGAACTTTTGTGGGTTTTTGTTTTACCGCAACCGCCACGCCGTTGTATTGTTTGTTTCCTTTAAAGAATACCTCGTAGCCCAAATCTGTAAATTCCCGGATGGGAAATTTAGCGTCTTCGACTTTGGTTTCCTGCATGCAGAACAAATCCGGCTTGTTCTTCCGCAGCCACGGGGTGACGATATGCAACCGGGAACGGATAGAATTCACATTGTAGGATGCAATTTTCAAAATATATTTAATCCTCTCTTTAATTATTAATAGCTTCTTTAAACATAAATTCAAACTGCAACTATGGATGGTCGAAATTTTACCTTTATATTTAATGATTACATTTACATTTTGTCAATCTGTTTAATCAGCACATAATTATTTTTTGTTGACTTGCTTTTTTTCGTCATTAATAAAAAAACAAAAAATAAATATAATCACAAAATCAAGCCATGTGAATAACCCTATTTTTTTACTTCCTTCAGAACTATTATTTTTATCTTTAATTTCCAACCGGTTTTATTTAAAAACGGTATCTGGGATACAATCTGTTTTTTTTGACTAATATATTAATATAATTAAATATATTTCCATTCATGAAAAACAAAAAAATTGAGTTTTCTTCTTGCTTTGTTTATAAAAAGTAGTAATATTCGCTCCGCATAAAATAAATACAGAATCTGAAGCGGCAAATGTAGGATTTTAAAATTCCTACCCTACTTGATGATGATTCTTTAATGCAAAGGAGAAAGAGTATGAAGAAAATTTGTGTCTTTTGTGTATTGTCGATATTGCTATTGACTTCGGGAATAGCAGTAGCCGAGAATAAAAGTAAAAGCCCGGCTATGGCCCGAACGGTTTATTCACTTATAGACGCCAATGGCGATGCGGTCATCTCGGTGACGGAACACGCGGCTTTTTGGCAGGGACGGTTCAGGGATATTGATGTCGATAAAAATGGAAAGCTTACCGCGGAAGAGTTCAACGCCGCGACTAAAGAATTTTTCGGCAACATGGACGCGGACAAAAACGGCGCTCTGATAGCCAAAGAATATCTTGCTTTCTGGTGCGGTCCGAAAGCCGTTGCCCCGGAAA
>Ga0255346_1003519_pt1 | contig 18264 bp, 13 predicted proteins | sample wastewater_treat_FD_194410 | JGI IMG/M metagenome (GOLD analysis project Ga0255346, IMG submission 194410) | Wastewater microbial communities from Lulu Island WWTP, Vancouver, Canada - plant22 | ecosystem: Engineered > WWTP > Wastewater > Unclassified | place: Canada: Vancouver, British Columbia... | reverse complement strand
CTTGAACCCCTTGATTTTGTGGAAATTTCAATCCACGCGCCCACGCGGGGCGCGACAGTTAATCCTACAACCATTGCCTACCCTAAGTCTAGGAGACGTTATACGCGAAACACAAATTAATCTTGGCAAAACCTTTCTCAGTGAAGACCATGAAAAGAGTTTGACTTATAAAATCCGTCCGTTACGTTCTGCGCGAACCGCCCGACATTTTTGCAACAGCTTGGAGTTCGCGCTACAAAATTAGCGGTCCTTCCGGATCGTACGCTGGCTTTGCACCAACGTGCTCCACATGCCGCCTCCAGTTGGCCCCCAGATAATAGAATCGAATACTGTCTTTAGATTCGTCCATCTCACGGAGCAGGCGATGCTTTAGCCTTGTCCATTGGGCCGGATCAACGATACATTCAAAGACGGAATACTGTACACGCTGTCCATAATCCTGACAGGCCTTGGCAATTCGGCGTAGACGACGCTGACCGCCCGCATCGCTGAAACTCACATCGTAACTGATTAGAACCAGCACATTACCTCCACATAAACGGCGGATATCCGTCCAAGTCCCCACGTAGCCACCTTGCCATAAGCATGGCCTGGACATGAAACAGAAGGCCCACAGGTACTTTTTCCTCTAGGAACGGGTGCATCATTTCATCCTGCTTGCGGTTCTGATACGTCACCAGAACGGTTTTGCGGGCATTGTCGCTAAGCTTTACCGCACCAGTCTCCTGAATTTCAAAATCCTTTTTCCTGACTTGACCCAAGTTAATCAGAGACAGAACGAGACGATCCCCCAGAAAAGCACGAAACTCTTCCATTAAATCTAGCGCCAGACTGTACCTACTAGGTCGATCCCTATGCAAAAAGCCAACAGCGGGATCAAGCCCAACGCCCTCCAAAGCTCCACGAATATCATGCTCAATCAGTGTGTATAGGAAGGAGAGTAGGGCATTGACCCGATCCAATGGCGGTCTGCGGTTGCGCCCAATGAAGCGAAACTCGGGTTCAGCAGCGAGAATCAAGTGATCAAACACGCCAAAATACCTGTTGGCCGCCTCCCCTTCTATCCCTCGGATCACGTCAAGCTCTGCGGGATGCTTTAGACGTTTTGCACAGTTCTGCAAATGCGAAACTTCTGCTACCACGGCAGACATACCGATTTTGTCAGGATGATCACGCACTGCACGTTGTAGGACCCGGCGACTATTGACGATTTTTGCACTAACAATGGCTCGGGCAACCTCCGCGCTCTGCCCATTGTCGTCGGCGCGACGATACTGTTCGCGCCGCAGTAGCACATTGCCAGCAACCGGACCATGGACACGTGCCAGAAAACGCCCATGTTCCGTCAAGAAGCTTAAATTTACACCACGTTCCGCAGCAAATCCCAGTAGAAACGGGCTGCAAGACACCTGTCCGAAACACACTACTCCACCCAGGGTATGGATAGGTACGCGCAGGCGGACTTCATTATTGACTTTCACTACGACACATTCGCCGTCTTTGGCCAAGTACGTGCCTTGGGTCGTGACATAGAGAGTGTTCAGAAGCTTTTTCATGTACCTTTCATCATGGCCGCCATATATGCAGCTACCGATTTTTTCCCGCCCACGTACGGCAGGCACAGATCAACCAAGGAACAAGATGCACACCTTTCCTTTGGTTCAGCGGAAGGAGTCTTTCCTAGGGCAATCAATTCGTGCAGCCGCAACGCCGCGGCTTCAGTCTGGACACGCAAGGATGCGTCAAACTCGACTTGTTCACGCCGCCTGTGCTTGCCATAAAAAATGGCACCGTTCGGAACATGAACTTTAAGCATTTCTTCGAGGCACAGTGCTTGAGCGCACAACTGCATCCGATCCCAATTTTCCTCCTTCTTTCTGCCCCGCTTATACTCCACAGGAAACACAATTCTTGGACATCTTGTGGCTCCAAACTCCACCACATCCGCCACGCCGAATAAACCAAGGCGCAAGGATCTGAGTCGAAGTGAACGCGCAATCCGCCGCCCTTCACGCGTCAAATCCTGCCCACTATCCACACTTTCGTGCAACACACGGCCTTCCGCAGTAAACAGGTTCTCTTCCCAAAGTTGTTCGATGTGAACCAAGGCACATCTGCGTTCACAAAAAATCAAATGCCGCAAAGCGGAAATCGGAAGCAGTTCATCCTCAGTGTACATGAGCCACACGCCTGATTTACACTTGTCCTCGTCTGATCAAATCACTTTCGCATCCATCATATGATGGCAAAGCCGTCCTCGTCTACCTCTTTCATTTCTAACACGGCTTCCATATAGCCCAGAAATGGCGAGTATCCTGCGTCCCACAGCCAAACACCTGGATATCGACAAGATTCCTGAATAGATAGCATCGTTAGAGTTTTTTTACGAACACGAACACTATTAAGTTGAATATCACGCCAGGAAACATCCTCAAAATTGCGAATACGCTGGATCAACTCTTTATCAACCACAGCTAATTGCGTATCGTCTTCAATCACCTTGAACTCTTTCTCCACAGTTTTGAAGGCATAAACACCTTCCTGCTTAATCAAACTATTCTCATTAAAATTAGTGCCACCCTCACGAATTTCTTTTTGCATAGCTTCAGTACTGAGATCAGGTGATATCTTCACGCCTTTTTTAAAAAAGTCTGTCAAAATGCGAGATGAAACGTTGAAAGCTGGGTGTTTCACAACATTGGTGCTAGTCTTGCTTAGCATTACCGTCCAAACGTCTGACTCCTCATATTCCGCATTACGATTCACACGGCCAGCAAGTTGAAGTAACGAAAGTAACGAAGCACACTCTCGCACACCAGTTTTGAACGACAAATCCACTCCGGCTTCAACACAAGAGGTCGCAATTAGGCACCAGTTCGTAGACTCCTTGTCCTTCAAGCGTAGCTTCACCAAATCTAACGTCTTTGTACGGTCATTCGGCGACAATGCCGTGGAAAGATGCAGAATGTTACCCTCACCAAAGACTCTCTTTGCGGCTTTTGCTACCGCCGCCACAGTATGTACCGTATTCAGCACAACAATCACAGGTCCTTCCAGTTGCTTCAACCATGCAACCAAATCATCAATACTCATTAAATCTGGCTTATAGCGGTAAGAAATACGTACACTCTCAAAATTCTGTAGTTTCTTTTGCTGCCCATCTGTCAAGATATTGGACAATTGCTCACGAGAATCATCGAATTCCTCCAGAGTCCAGAAATGACAAAGCGACCCTGATGCTAACACCCAACGGCAAGACCATGCAGACGCGGCATGCTTAATCCATTTCCAAGCCAAAGGAAGCAGTTTTGTGGGCAGCATGGCGTGCGCTTCGTCCAGGAAGATGGCGCTACCAGGAAGATTCTGCAAGCGCCTCAAAGTAGATGGTGTGGACGAAGCCAGTGTTTCAAAAAAAGTAACAGCCGTAGTGACTACGATAGGTGCGTCCCACAGTGCGGTGAGCTTACGGCTTGCCATATCCTCGAAATCAGCGCGGTGATGTATTTCCGCCACCACGTCATCAGGCCGTTCTCCTGGCAGGACCAAGGCTTTGCGGTAGACCTCTACTGATTGCGTAATAATGTTGGTGAATGGTAAAACAACGAAAATTCTGCGCAGGTTGTGACGCGCTGCCGTAACAAGCAAGTGCGCCATGACGGCAGTGGTTTTACCAGTTCCAACCGGCGCGTCACAATAGATTATGGCGTCCCCTTGAGTTCCCTGAGTACAATCCACGAAAAATGCGGCCCGTAAACGGTTGCGGTCGCTGTCCTCGCCTGATGATGCCAAACCTTCCACGTACTGTTTTAAAGCCTCCAGACGTTCGTTAGCCCTCAGCTTTGGGGCCTCTTGCCGCTTTTGTAGTCCATGGAATGCACCAGCAGCATCGCCGTGGTCTGCATGAGTCAAACAAGAAAAAAGGACGCGAACATCTTGAGGAGTTAGAGTCGCCACGTTTTTAGGAGGTTCTTTGAACCTAATCTTTGAGCGAACATTAGCATCATGGTGAGCTAAATAATCTTCAAGCTCTAGGTCTACCAGCTTTTTGACCCTCTCGTTGCGCCAGTCAGTGACAGCGTTGCAATCAGGGAGACCAACATGATGCGAATAGACGAGCAACAAGGCCTGATATACTTCGAGCGACATCAAATGACTTACGCCTGCGTCGGCATGAGCAAGAGGCAGTTGCGCCGCACGCTTGTTCCAAGGTAAAGCCAATGTTTTCTGGTTGTCTTTATTAAGTTTACCAAGATCGTGGTATTCTGCGGCCAGTTCAAATATACGACAAACCAATTCAGCATCCCAATCCGGGGCATAACGCAACACTTCACCAAGATAACGGCGCCCCTGCTCAAGAACATTCAACACATGTTCAAGATAGCTCTGAGCCGGCGTGTCTTCATCCGCTGCGCTACGTGCCAGGTAAAGATCTGCCATCACGCCATCAAATCCACACAATCAACCTTTTTAGCTAATGTATCCGGCAACTTATCTGGAACAGAATAGTCTTCCCAAGACAAAGAGGCTGTCATGGGGTCGTCACCTAGACGCTTGGGCGTCAGAGCATCAATAAGTAAATAATCCGGACAACTGCCTAACTCATCCTTATGCTCCATCCACCACGCATGACGGATACGTACGTCTGGACGAATAGCTGAACGCGTATGATCATAGGCGTAAGGAATCAAGCGTTTCAATACTTCCAGATCGCAGGCTTTACAACCAGACTTAGGGGCCAAAGAGGGATTAACAAAAAAGGGCATGACATAAACACCATGCTGCACCACCCGGTAGGCCAGGGGTGCCATGCCTTGGTTTTTACCTTCCTGCACACCTGCCTTGTTAGTATTGGTGTGCCGCTGAATCATGACTGGCGCAACCGACAGTCCCATGCCAAACTGAACAATGCCGGTTTTAATGTAGCCCTTGTCCCCGCCTTCTTCCAGAAAGGTATTACCAAAAAGCCGGGCATCCCAATATTTTTTTACAAATTCACTTTTCAGGAATTCTTCTTCCTTGTACTCTTTTATATCACCCATTTCTTGGGTAATTGCCTTCCGATCACGTCCGCGTGACTCTAAAATACCAAACATATACCCGTCCGGCACACCTTGAAGACCCTCGGTCACCTTTTGATAAACCGACCCTTCTAATAACTCCATCAGATCACGCAACTTACGCTTAAACGAAACCGGCGAGATTTCCCCTTGCCCATTATCACGAACACGAGGATCGCTTTCCTGATCCGGATTTCCATTAGGATTTGAATTGACAACCTCAATAATCAGTAATCCAGTCACCCGCTTAATGTCATTCATCTCTGTTCTCCTTCGGTTATAGATTCAGCATTCACCTGATCAGTATTTGCAGATTTGTCACTTTTTGGAAAGGAAGCCAAATACCCCAGAAAAAGCTGTGCACGCGCTTCCGGTGTCAAACGTCTTGGCCATTCCAGTTGGTGAAGTTGGTCCGCTACTTCTGACCATTGCCCCATCCAATAGTAGACCAATTTAGGTTTGTTTTCACCATGATAAGCTCGCGCCCATTTCACATAGGGTGCGGAACGCATGGCGAGCTGACTCAGCGAGGTTGCTGGGGATTCCATCATGCCAACCAACATAGAGCTACCGCACAATTGAGATGGAAACTCCCCCTTGCGAACTATCTCACAATACAAACGGTGTATTTCGTCCGCAACCCGCAAGCAGCGCCCTAATAAGAACGCACACTCTCTCATGAAAACCTCCTTTTTCTCTCCCAGGAAAAACAGCAATAGCCCCAATATTCCGGGGTAATAGTCCTTATTCGGAAGAGATGTTACCTCATTTTTTCCTGTTCCACTGCATAGCTTCAGGAAATATCCCCGAGAATTCCGAACAAAGTGAGCAAGCATGTGGGCAGCCAACGCTTCGTTTGACTTGTCCAGCATTAAACGCAAACCATCTGTCGGCGTAAACACGCTGACTTTACTCATGTTTGTATTAGCACGTTGACCATCAAGCTTCCAGATTTCATTTAAATAGCGATAGAGCATGATGGGAAAGACAGTCCGTACTTTCACTGGAATAGGATATGACTTGCCCGTTTCTTCGTTGATATCTTTGCTCCAATCCCGGACGTCCAATTCTGGGATATTCTGGCAGCCTGCATCCCACGCTTTAGAGGCCTGTTCTAACGAAACCACAGTTACGTTTCGATAATAAACAACTTTGGTCCGAGCTTTATCCATCTTGCGTAGCGAAAAGATCTTAAGCTCAGCTTTTGCATTCTTATTTCCCAATCCTTTCAATTGCTCAATTACGCTTTTAGCGAGCCGCTCAAAGCTGTCTTCTCGCTCAAAGCTACCTTTCTGTTGATTGGAACCACCTTGTGGCTGTGCACCAAAAAGTAGAGCAAGAGGAATTTCCTTCTGGGGCAGAGTGTGTGGATACGCAAACAACAGCTCTTTATCCCCTGCTATACCATAGGTTTTCCCCTCACGTTCCCGGTCAGATAACCACTCAAGAGCACGTTTTGTCCGTTTGCGAGATTCATCTCCAACACGAAACGTGTCAGCCTCACATTGACCGTAACGAGACTGCGCGGGGATCACTTTTACCTGTGAACGAAGGATGACTCCTCCCAAAAATGGCAATTTCACTTCTGGAAATTTTTCGCCCATTGATTCTGGCGTGGCATTGAGACCATACGCGTCTGTATCTCCGCCCTCAGTGCTCGAGTTCTCCTCTGATACTCCACCTATCATCAACGTATTCAACCGTTTGATGGTTTTATCATGTGCAACAGGAAATTCTACGTAATCCTTGACATCAAGAAAGACAGAAAAGGTATCCTCCTTACCTTCTTTTCCAAGGAAAATAAGAAGTGAAAGAGGCCACTTGCCTTCAAGGTCTTCAAGCACTTTAGCCTTTACTTTTTCAAAATAATCGTCACGAAACTGTTTGGCATCCATCTTACTTACTATTTCAAACAAGCGGCCTAGCGTTTCACTCGGATCTAGTCCATTGTCACTCGAACACATGTCTTTGAGAGATTTACTAACATTGCAGAAAATATAGCTGATCTTACTAATTGTAGTAGTGCCTTCACCCCAGAGATCTGTAGCATCGGAAAGTTCTTTATCCCAATCAATATCCTTTGACTTAATCTGTTTTTCCAACTCTTTAGATGCGTCCTTACCTGACCCATCAGGCAAGCTTTTAATATACAACGAACGAACATTAAACCCTGGAAAAGATTGACCGTTACATGGTTCGAATTTTCGAAGCTGGGCGGCATGCTCCGGTTCTAGTAGCTCAAGGTCATCGATACGCCCATCATTGGTCAACCAAATCCGGACACATGGTTTCTTAGATGTAACCTTGGGCAATGGCTTAAGCTTGGGGTGCCAGTCCATTGCTGAAATGCCAGCATTTTGCATTGCCTTGGCAGCATTGACCAATTCGTCGATCATGCGCCACCTCCCTTTCTTCCACCGCTGTACTGCAAGACACCATTTTCAATCCGCACATTCTGGTCATAAGTAAATCGCCGTTGTGATTTGTACCCATCCGGAAAAACTTCTCGCACCATTGATGGCAGCACGGTGTTGATATCAGTATAAACGCTTGTTTCTTCACGAAACGGACCTAGATAAGACGGTGTAAACTCCTTCCAGCCAAGAAACGGCATGGTAAAGCATTTGCCACTTTTAAGGCGTCTTTCAAAAATTGCGGCATACGCATGACCAGGTGAGGTAGTCTGCTTGTCCCAATTCCGCGCCTTTTCTGACAATTCATCTTTTTTTTGAGCTGGATAGACATAAGCATACAGTCTATAGCAGACATTGATTAGCACGGTCGCTAAAAACTGATAAGCTCCTTCCGTTCCGCTTTTCCGCAATGGTCCGTTGTAGTTGGTAGCATAGCTATGAAAGTTCAGCGGTCTGCAGATTTCGACCTTGTAGGGCACAACCTCCACCGCTGGGCCCCATAAAACTGATTCGAATATTCCCTTTACAGCTGAATAGGTCGGCGCTGGGTAGCTAACGGGACAATCGCCTGTATCGGGCCTTGTCCACATGGCGGTAGGACCAGCAATTTCCAGCCTGATTTCATACGGCTTCATAACCACCTTCCTTTACATCCAGTAAAGCTAATTCAACTTAGCTTCAAACGTTTTAGCATAACTACGAATCTGAGTCATCAACCCACTAACACCCCCTAAACAAACCCAACCCAAAATGACTGCCAAAGCCAAGAGTGATCGGGCCCGTTACTTGTTCCTCAAAGGTCAAGCGAACTGCATATCCCATATCCTGAGGTGGTGCAGAGTTTTTACGCCTGCGAACAAAATGCCGCAACTCACGGCTTTCCTGTAATAACACTTCGATTTTCACTTCTTTTTCATCACACGGCAGATTTCGTGACTCCAATTCTGCCCGGATTTGACCTTCAACCGTGTTTTTACCCCGCTTCTTTACATACCTTGGGCAAACAAATGGAGTCACGGATTCCCAAACCTCATACTGCCCAATTATTGGCTTTAGCTCGGTTACGTCCCTATCAGCAATCGTACGATCCCCACCACCAACGAATCTTACTGACAGCTCGCCGACCCCACCCTTCATATTAGTATTTCGGATACTCCTAACAATTCGTTGAGCCTCTGCCCCCAGTTTTCCAGGAGCCCACACCAGTATGTGGTCGAGGTGTCCGTCTTCTTTCAACAGCGACAGCGGCAGCAAATGAGCATGCTTGTGGCCTTGTAACGGCTTACCAGCCTCATCACAGCCGACCAATTCAAATGCCTTGGACGGATCGAACCTACTTGCCCTTGAGACCAGCACCTTATGCAACAAATCCGCCTGTGGTAACGTCCTAGTCACCAGAGGCAGCACCGAACGTGAGCGTGAACTGCTAGCAAGCGCCAACAACATAAATTCAACAGGCTCCACATCTGGGCGCTGCTGAACAATTGGCTTTGCCACTGTAATCGCATCACTTGGTACCCAGTACAGCACTTTTCGACTTCCCGGAGGCTGACTCCACCGATGTGTCTGGAGCCAACCAGTTTCGACCTGCAGACAGGAAATTAGATCTTCCGGAAAAGGAGCTATGGCCTTGGCAAGCTCTAACTGCTGTTTTTTTGTCAGCTTCTTACCCTCAGGCAGCTCCAATGCGGCTACCGCTGCGTTCACTTTTTCAGTCCGCCAGGCCAAGTATTCATCTGCGTTCACAGGCGCCATCAAGGGCACTTGATCCCGTCCGGGACCTCGATAGGATGACTGTTCACAGGGCTGAGCCCACCCTGCATCCGGAATTTCATCTTGGTTCAGAAGCCTACATTCCGTCCAGGATTCAGCCCTTCCAAGATATCCAAGGTTTGAGACAAGCTCATTCAGCAGCTCCAATTCAGCAGCTTCAAGTGAGACATCCCAGTGTACCAATAAAGCTTCATCCCTTGAAATTACCGCACTTGAATCGATTGCAAGGGCTGTCCCCTCTTTCTTAGCTGACTTCAGTATCGGTAGATAATGCCTAGAGTGTGTTCCGACTGCATCGGGCAACCTGTACGCAGGAAAAACACCGGCTAATTTTAGAAGCAACTTGAGGGCGTCAGGCGGAATGACACCTTCCCCCCATTCAGGAACCTTCGCGTACCCAGTCGATATTAACGCCCGCAGCAGCCGCCAAGGAGATGGTGGCCACTCAATTGCGCCCTCATTGGTGTGGTGGCCCCATGGGGTAGCGTGATAATGCCCCGCGACAAAACGAATCGATATTGTTGGCATAAAAATCTCCAAACACTTCGGAATGAATCGCCTTATTCATCCAACCGTTTTAGGTGTCATCATCTGCAGAATCTTCGGCATCTGGATCATCCTTGGACTTAGACTTTGGCTTTTTAAACTTGTCATCAAACTTTACAGGGGTCTGTTCCATATATGGAACACAGTCTGCTATCGCTTTTTTTAGTTCAGGCACCAATTCGTCCAATTTTGGCAATTTAAAACCACTTAAGTTCGACGCGAAGACTTCGTCAACTACAACCTCAAAATCACATGCTGTCCTAAACCTCAATGAGCTTTCAAGTAAGGCCCTGACTTTGAATAATGCGATCAGAACCAACATGCGATTAACCTTTTCTCCCAACCCATAACCACGAATTTGCGCCAAGTCTAAGTTGACAAACAGGGTAATCTCCTTTGCGGTATACTCATCTCTTGAAAAAGGTACATTTCCAAATCCCTTCTTCGTAAGACCTTGTGGATTAACATGGTCATTCTTTACGCCACCTGAAGCAGCAATATCTGCCTGCGTTGCTTCGACAAATGCTGATAGCGCACGTGAAATGCGCAATCTGCCGCCCGCCAAATCAGACTTCGCCAAAAAGACACCATGTAGCAAGCTGTTAACATCGTATTTGAGCAGCACTTCCGTTAATAATGAGCGATTAATCGGACCATCTTCCATGACACCAACAGCTTGCTTTAGTTTGTTATAAAACGACTTGTCGGAACTCTCTAAAATGTAAGGGCTATTGATTCGGTGGGCTTCTAGCATGGATGATGTTAGGAACTGCCCATTCCGAGTAACAGTCACATAGGAGATTCCTTCAAGCTCTGCAACAGGTCTCTGTGCACTATCATCCCAGCAAACCGCTTCCAATCTATTCGCCATACTCTGTGCTGATTCCACCAATAGACTCGTGCCACTAGATGTTTGATAAGTGGCAGCACCAAGATTAGGAAACCCGGTTGGCTGAAATCTTTCGCCTTGAACAGGCTTTAGAGGAATGTTGAAAAGCAGTCGGTTCACTGACTTTAATTGGGTCAAATCCATTGTCTTTCTCCTTCTAAATTTGCGGGTGGTACCATCGTTTTAACCAGCTTGTCCATTGACACGCTGGAAATCGAAAAAGCCATGCTGGCTGCCAGAAGACGTGAATCTCCAATTGCCAAAGTAACTGGAGGAATCAGTCCATGAGCCCTTAAGTGTCGCGCCGCCAGCCTAGCGGCAGAGCGAACATCGTTTGAAGCAAGTCTTGAAAAAACCAGTGGATTCATTGGGATTGCGTGCTCCAATCCGTCATTCAGATACTCTGTCATAATGCAAAGACGCATCATCGCATACACATCATCAACACTGTTATCCCCGGTATTTACAAAAGCTGGCCGCCATGACGTATCCCTCAATTGCCGTGGGTCCAGCATCATGAAAGCTTGGGCCAATCCAAGAATTTTCTCTTGAGATAGCACTCCGGCTAAAAACAAGTTGAGGTCACCTTGTCTTGCAGCAAAGAAGGGATTCATTGGCCACAGGTCGATCAATCTTTCGCCCTTTTGTCCAGCTTCGACAATTCGCCTATTCACGAGGGCAATGCAATCCGACACAAGATCGCGCCCAAAGCAGACTACTGAAGGACTTTTCGCAAATTGACCGTCGTCCAGTTTAGCCAAATTACGGCCACCTTTATCCAGTGGTAACCAGTGTCGTCGCACCCCGAACTGCGCTGCTAAAGCTAACGCCAATCTGAACTCAGGGCTCCCATCATCAGCCGCTTCTAACCAACCGCTATTCAGATTAGAAACTATACGCAGATCCTTGTGCTGCCCCCTAACTATTGCATTTTCAACCTCCACCATGGCTAATAGGATGTCCTGCCAACGTTTTGGAGAACCAGATTCTTGGGTTACTGCCATGACCGTGTTAGTCATACGCCTAGACAACATCTTAAGAGCATTACTCCCCTTATCTCCTCGTGCGATCTGCTGTAGTCTGCTGAGCCACCCATCGATATCTCCTAATAGCTCTACTTTTGGTTGGCTGACAACTTTCCAACGCCCCAACGGAACAGCTAGATTGGCCTGTCCATTACGCTCAAGGTAAGCGTAGCGCTCAAAAGCATAGATTCCACGACTAACGCCTAACCTTGCTATTGCACGGGCGATATCCACTGGTTGACGCGCCGTTTTACGGCCAATCTGGACCTTTCCCTCAGACAAAAGCAGTTCCACTTCTTGAATTCCAGAAAGATTGTCCCACAGTGGAACCCACTGCTCTCCCCTTACGCCATCCTCATCTACGCTTGATGACTGATGTCCTGCGGATTCTGCATTAAAAGTGAACGGGGCACTTGGCATTGATACCCGACTTGATGACATTCTACGACTGCTAGAGGCTGAAAACAGAATTGCTCCTTCCAGCATTAATATATAATCCCATGGATTTACACTCTTTCCGTCGTCAAGACTTAGGGAGTTTGAGCTATTGACTCCACCCGCCGCACCTGGAGCAAACTGCCCAATAGGATCCCTAGTAGTATTGTGAGTCGGGCTCTCGAAAAGAGAGTTTTCCAATAATTCAATAGTAGCAAGTCTTGGTTCAGAGTTTTGGTCATTCAGATCAAAAAGATCTGCTAGTCGCTGCATAAAATTGTTTGTGAAATCAAGGTTCCCATCGTTACCACCACTACCCAAAAGCGATGGATAGGCAGGGGCCCCGGTAGAATCTAAAACAACTGCGGTATTTAGCCATTCTAAATGCCCTCCCCGCCAATTCAGCCGGCTTATTTTGAAAACATCATCTTTGAGCTTTTCGAACTTCTTCTCGGCCAGTTTTTTCTTCTCACCGTTTTTAGCTTTGTGCGCCTCTTTTATCTTGCCGTTCCAGTAGTCCATTTCACATACTGGTTCTAGCTCTCGCCCATCCTCAATGGCCTCCCTGTACGGAAGAAGCCTCGGAACCGTAGACAGCTCAATTTGTTCAAGAGCTTGCCTCGCTGTGGGAGACCCATCTGTGTAAAAACCAGACCCCCTATTCCAAGGCGATATCAGGGGTGTTGGACAGTAGTCTTTCAAGAAAAAGTCAACTAGTCCCTGGCGTGTTACTTTTGTAACCAATACAAAGTGCTCATCACGCCAAGCTCCACGGGCAGAAGGGTCTCGTTGCTTAGCCACTAGGCGCAACACACCCAATGCCTTTAAATAATTTGCCAGAGGCTTTGGTGTGCAACCCAACAGATGGTGAACATACATACTCATCGTGCCACCTCAGAATCAAATTCGATAGTTGAATTAGGCTGACTCACATCTGAATTCGAAACATCGTTGTTTTCAGTGGCGGCCGATACTCGCCAGTCTGCAATCCTCAAAACAGCCTCCAACCATGCCAATGCAAACGGTCCTATTTCAGAAAGCAATCCAAGCCAGCGTTCGTTCCAGCTTGCTCCTGTCTTTTCTGACAAGCCCATTTCCGCCAAGCTCAGACACAGTGTAGTTTCGGGCACTTGCACAAACTCGCCTTTGCTGTTAGTCAGGCTAATCGAAGGAATCTTATCCCCTTCTTTTATGCCCCTGATGGGTAAAGGCTCATTGGTCTTTGAAACCAAATAGCGTTGGTCATCTGGGGTAGAGACAAGGCCTGTCCTGACCTTACCATGATGCGAAGCCACTAAATAGATTAACAAATTAAACTCATCGGCACTCAACGATTTAAGCTCGGACTGAATGGGAGGCAAGTCTTCGCCATACACCTTGCTTTCGTCATAGCCAAACAAATCCTGCCACGAGCCTAGCAGGGCCTCGTGGTAAGGATCCACTTGGTACAAAAGATCGACCAAAGCCAATGCAGAAGCCAGCTCATGCCTGAAACCGGGTCGTAAATCCTTTCGCCCTTCAGAGCCTGCGTTATAGATAGGCCTATTTGGGCTCTGGTAGCGCCAAGCCGACTTTGGTGCTTTGGCAATTTCGCCATGTTTTACACCTTCCCGCTCAGTCAACAACGAAACAAAGGCAGGGTGTGCTTTACCAAGGTCGTGCCAACGTGCAGCCATGTTCAGAATTGGCCAATATTTTTCAAAGGGGCCCTCAAATTTAGCCAGAACGGCATTAAGCGTTTGCGCAACGGCAAGTCCATGTTCAGCAATGGTTTGCCATTGTGGAGTAAGCGACAACTCCTCTCCATCTTGTTTTGAGTCCGCAACCACATGCAGTTCTATCGAAAGATCCTCATCAACAGCTGGTACAGGCCTTGTACTCTTTGCATCAAATCCGCCCTCCAACGAGTACCCGCCCACAGTGGAACTCACTAAAAACGTCATACCAGGAGCTACATCATACTCATCAAAACGGACCCATTCGCCATCCAGATAATCAAATCGCCACGCGAAAGCTTTCTTATCTTTCTTCTTACGCGTTTCAACGAATTTTCGAAATTCAAGAAATGGAACAGCGCACAATTCCTTACGGGAAGGTCTCTCATTTGGATTTAGGCGCTCTTCCTTACCAAGCTTACGCCAAAAAACATAGACGTCCCGCTCATCACCAGAACGTATAAAACCCGAAATATCAAGGTCCGCCCCCGTCAAATCTGGTGTGGTATCAAATAGTTCATCAAGCTCATGCCGTAGCAACAAAACATTTGTAGAATAGGGATAAAGCTCAGCAAGCTGTTCATCCGACAGGTTTGCTTCATAGTCTTCCAATGTCCGGGCTGAAACATCATGTATGGTTTCTAGGGCCTCCAAAGCAGCCTGTAACTCATTCCATGAATATGGAGCAGCAGCCTTGCTCTGTTCATCTTCCAGCTTTTTTGGATTGTTTTTATCAGGTTTCTCCTCTAACGCTCTTACGACATGTACCGGCCCTTTTCCCCCGTATCTTGCAACTCGGCCGAATCGCTGAACTAAAGACGGCCACGGTGCCAGATCGGTGATTAGCTGAGATGCGGAAATATCAACCCCAGCTTCAACAACCTGCGTAGCAATGATAATTCTGTCAGTAGAATCGACGGCCTCTTTCTTCAAGAAGTCTATCCGCCATTTATCACGTTCGGCAGGCCTAAAGCGCGAATGCACCAGTCTGATTTCCACAGAACCTGCCTCGGACTTTGTCAGGTTTTTGAATAATTCGTTTGCTCTTTTAACGGTGTTAACCACAACTAGCGTAGTCCGCCTAGCTGAAGTCGATTCCAAAGCTTCGTGCTGTTCCATAACGAAAGCAGCTAACTGCTTTTCATCCATTGCTGGCTCAATTTTCACCGGCTTGGATACCTCTAGCCATAGAGGTTCCCTTTTATCCAAATCTTGTAAGCGCAACGTTTTTGGCTCTAATTCAGATATTAATGTCTTGGTATCCACTGATTGCAGCCATGGTGGCTGCAGCGTAGCACTCATCCACCAACTATATGATGGTTTAACAGATGGACTATCTTTTCTAAACTGCTGCAATTGCGCAGTAGTTGCTAAACCTGCATCCATAAGCTGGACTTCATCAAGGACCCAAAGGCAATCTGAATTCAGCAGTCCAAATTCCATAGGCCACCTAGCCCGAGGAACAGCATAACCGCGATTTAATGCCCGAGATAGCAACATGTCTTGAGTACCTATAAGCACTGCGTTATCTTCTGGTCTCAAAAACCATTGAGTCTTGTTTTCCCCACCCATCAGCACATGCACCGAAATATTATGCGACTTTAGAGTGGCCATAGCCTCGTCAAAGGTCTGCTCTACCAGAGTTCTCATAGGAAGACACCAAACCAGTCTGCGCGGCCATGTATCATCTTGCCTAATAACCTTGTTGTATGCCCACGCCAGTAATACCCCTAAAGTTTTTCCGTAACCAGTTGGAATTCTTATGAGCCTATTATCAATCTCAGGGCATCCTCCCAATATATCTTGCCATTCCCTGGGACTATATCCGGTCGTTTCTTTGAAAAAGTCTCCAAAACTCTGCATCTGCTACGACCTCCACTTTCTAATCAACGTTGCGATTAGAACGCCTAATACATACCTCAAACAAATTCGGCCATTGCGCCCCACAAATCAAGGCCATCATAGCAGCCTCCTGTGACATCAGCCATCCAAAAAGAGCTTAACAGAAACCTGTGACATCGGTTGTTCAATAACAGGTGTAACCGCCAGCTATGACATTCCAACACAACAGCCACATGTCACACTCGTGCCCTATAGTGGAGATGCCATGAACAGGCACGTTCTGAACGTCTTTGCCTCTTTGACAATCAAATCTGTAGATAGGAGGAGAACAATGTTGGAACAAGGAAAACCGGATTTGCAGTCTCTCGTAGAGTTGATTCCGGCGAGGATGTTGAATGAATATGTTTATTGCCCTAGGCTGGCATACCTAGAATGGGTTCAGGGTGAGTTTGAAGATTCGGAAGACACGATTGCGGGACGCCATGATCACCGGCGAGTTGACGTGGCAGGACCACTTCTACCAGACCCAGAGGAGGTACAAGATGCCATTATTCACGCACGCTCCGTGACGTTGTCCGCTGCGGATCCTGGAATTATCGCAAAGATGGATCTGGTTGAGGCCCTAGGACGGGTAGCCACCCCTGTTGACTATAAACACGGAAAAAGGCCGGCTATTCCAGGTGGAGTGTGGGATGCGGATCTGGTTCAGATTGGCGCCCAAGCGGTAGTGTTGCGAGCCAATGGCTACGAATGCAATAAAGGGGTGGTCTATTATGTGGGCTCAAAGGAAAGAGTCGAAGTTGAGATCAGTGAGAAATTGCTTCAAAAGGTGACTGAGGCATGTGAAGGGCTAAGGAAGTTAGCATTAAGCGACCAGGTACCACCACCACTAAATGACAGTCCAAAATGTCCAGGATGTTCTCTAGTTGGAATCTGTCTGCCTGATGAAACGAACCTACTTGGGCTCAAGAATACTGATAAATCCCCGGATTTGGATATGGTTCGAAGACTATATCCACTTCTTCCAGACTGTCTACCGGTCTACATTCAAGACCAAGGTGCATATGTCGGTAAATCCGAGGGACTGTTGAAAATTAAGGTAAATGGGGAGCAAGTTTCTGAAGTTGCGGTAAATAGAATCAGCCAGGTTGTTTTGTTTGGTAATGTACAAATCACGACCCAAGCTGTTCGCGAACTATGTTCTGCTGGAGTTCCAATTTGCTACATGTCCTACGGCGGCTGGTTTTACGGTTTTACTGCTGGTTTTGGTAGCCGAAATATCACAATAAGAAAAGCCCAATTTCAGAAAAGTGAAGACCCTGAGTTCTGCCTGAAATTCGCTAGGAGAATCGTTTGGGCCAAGATTCAGAATCAGCGAACTATGTTACGCCGCAACAGCAAGCATCTACCTGCCGATATATTGCGTCGAATGACAGAGTTAAGCGAACAGGCTTTGAATTGTGAAGCTCTTCCATCATTGCTTGGAATTGAGGGAAATGCGGCACGGCTGTACTTCGAACACTTCCACACGATGCTATCGCAAAAGGGTGATTCACAAATGGGATTCAATTTTGAAACTCGAAATCGCCGCCCTCCTCTTGATCCTGTGAATGCCATGCTTTCATTTTGCTATTCAATGCTCGCCAAGGATTGCGCTGTCACGCTAAAATTGGTTGGTTTCGATCCATTTCTGGGTTTTTACCACACTGCCCATCATGGAAGGCACGCGTTAGCACTTGACCTCATGGAAGAGTTTCGCCCGTTACTAGCCGACTCCACGGTTTTGTCAGTAATCAACCAAGGTGAAATACAATCTAGCGATTTTGTTAAAGCAGCACGAGCCGTTAGCCTGAAGCCAGCAGCGCGACGCAAACTAATTAAGGCTTATGAGCGCCGCCTAGATCAGTGCATAGCGCACCCCATATTTGGGTACAAGGTCTCATATCGGAAAATCCTTGAAATCCAAAGCCGCTTACTTTCTAGGCTATTATTGGGTGAGATTACTGAGTTTCCAGCGATACTAACAAGATGAGGTGAAAAATGCGCAGCAAGTACATCGTAACGTATGACATCAGCGATGATAAACGCCTTCGCAAGATTTTTAAAAAGATGAAAACCTTTGGGCTACACATACAACTATCGGTTTTCGAATGTGAGTTATCGGCTAGAGAGTTGGCAATTATGAAGGCTGCATTGGCTCCATTGGTTCAAAATTATTTGGATCAAGTGCTAATATTCGATTTAGGACCTGTGGATGGTCGAGGTAAAAAAGCCATCCAATCGATTGGTTTCCCTTACACGCCGATCAAGCGAGAGCCGGTCGTGATATAAATGTGGAGATTGCGAGCAGCTGATTGACGCAAAAACCATGGCCCCTGCTCGAACATCTTTGATAATCTGGAGTTGTAATCAATGATCAACGAGATCAGTTTGACTAGGTGCATATCTAAAAAGACACCTGCTCGAAAGTGGTTGCCAAACCCCCTGATTTCGCCTACGATTCCGAGGTTGGTATTTCCCTGGGTTACAACCCAGGGCCCCATTGAAGCATCTCGACTGACAAGCTGA
>Ga0255346_1003515_pt1 | contig 18285 bp, 11 predicted proteins | sample wastewater_treat_FD_194410 | JGI IMG/M metagenome (GOLD analysis project Ga0255346, IMG submission 194410) | Wastewater microbial communities from Lulu Island WWTP, Vancouver, Canada - plant22 | ecosystem: Engineered > WWTP > Wastewater > Unclassified | place: Canada: Vancouver, British Columbia... | reverse complement strand
CAAGCTCGATAAACTCAGTTACAAATGTTACATCAGGGCTTCCATCATATGTGCCTCCTGGCGTTATAGTCGCATGGTCAGGAGTTCTTTCTAGCATTCCATCAGGATGGTTACTTTGCGATGGTAATAATGGAACGCCCAATCTAATCGATCGATTCTTGCAAGGTATAACAACTGCAACAACAAATCCTGGTACAACTGGGGGTAGCCATACGAAGACTGTGGCTGGATCTTGGACGTTTGCAGGGGACACCACTACAAGGGTTGCAGGATTTACGATAGATATAAGGCCAAAGTATTACGAAGTGGCATGGATAATGAAGGCATGAGAGAGTACTACTGTTTTAGGTGCGGGGTGGTGCTGGCCAGGCCGATTGAGATGACTGCGTCTTATTGCTATGATCCTAAAAGTGAGAAAACTTTCCTAGTTTGCAAGAAGTGCAAGAAGAAGAAAGACAAAATTATCTGGTAATATTTATTTTTTATATAAGTTTCTTAATTCTTCAATAGTAAGCCATGGGTACTTTACATGGACCATACTATGGCAATTTGAACAGAGTAGTCTAATGTCTTCTATTTTTGTTTTGACGATTTTGTCATCTATTCCAAGTGGATTGACATGATGGCCTTCAATAAAATTTTTTCCACGATCCCCATAGTGTTCAAAAAAGGAAAATCCACAAACCTCACATCTTAAATCTTTGTTGTTATATAGAGCCAAAGCCTTGGCCGAATCAACAATTTTTTTATTTCTTTCTATTTTGTAATGTAAATACAATTTCCTTTGTCCTTCTTTTACAGTAATGTTAGTATAGCTATCTGTATTATGAGTTAATAGTTCAATATTAGATAAACTATCAACGGATTCTTCATCTATGGATTTAATTTTGTCGTCTAAGTTATTTTGTTCTAAATCTTCAAATCTTATTCTATATCTTTTCTTATCTTCAACTACTTCCAAATAAAAAGTGTATCCCTCTTTTAGAAATAGATATTTTTGAAATAGTCCGCCCAATCCGGGCACTCTATACTTTGTTTCTAAGTGTACAGTATATTCATTATTAGCGTATGGATCTTCTATTATGAAATCATTATAACGTTCTGGAAATAGATTTCTATAATCTTTATATATTTGAATATGAGTACGATCCCAACTTTGTGTTAAGTTAATACTAATTTTAATACTCAAATATAACACCTAATCTTTATCCGAACATACTTGTCTTAAAAACCTCATCAATCGACTTTGCACCCTTTACAAGCGAGTTGCCATTCACAAGTATTTCATCATACTCTTCTTTTAGGATTTCCTTTTCGATAAACTCCTTGTCCTTTACTGGGTCAAAGCCTTCTGGCTTGTTACGCCAAATAACAATCACGTCTTTCTCGTTACGGTAGCCTTTAACAATTACGTAGGTGATGGGGCCATTTGCCACCTTCTTGATTGATTTAACAGTTATGCCTGCTAGGTAGTTGAATGTTTCAACAAGGTCGATGTTTTTCTCCTTTAGCTCATTATTTTCTTCAAATTTGAGTTTGTACTCAAATGGATTATCAAGCGCATCAAGGTTTAGAAATACATTGCTCCCCTTGCTTTCAAACTCGAGCATGTATTTGATCTTGTAATCCTTTGACTCCTTGGCAATTACATTTGGCTTGGCGAAATTGATGTTGTTCAAAGAGTCTTCGTACTGCTCGAGAACTTGGTATTTTATAATTTGTTTTTTAGAGCCGTTATTATCCAAAGGCTTACCTTCTTTCCAGTTGTCTGAATAAATTACTTTTAGAATTCTTGGTTTAAGTACTGTATCAAAATATTCAGCCATTTCTACTAGAATAAATTTACGATTGCCTTCATCTTCCTTATTTAGTTTTAATACTGCATGACCTGTTGTACCAGAACCAGCGAAGAAATCTAGAACAACTTTAGATTGGCATACATAAGATATAATTTCTTTTATAAATCTAGATGGTTTTGGATATTTATAAATTTTGTAGTTAAATAAGTTATTAATTTCTAATGTTCCTTCCGTATTTATTATGTCCAAAATTAAATTTTTATGGGGGGCCGATCTTTCAATGAATTCATCTTTATTGTTTACATTAACATAATTTTTATAATATACTCTCCAACCACTACTTACACTTTCAGATTTTTTAAAAACAATAAATCCGTTTTTAATACCCCATTCTAATTTATCTTTGCCCCAAGTCCAAATCCAGCCGTCGTTTATAAATTCTGTTCTTCCATTAGGATAGGTTATTGAACCATCAGGGCACTTAATAGGATAATTCAAAGAATCACTATACCGAATTCCACCTCTATCTAAATTATCCACGTAATGTTTGCCCCTTCTTTTTTCATGCTCATCAGATAATGCATATCTATTGGGGTCATATGAATTTTTATTTTTAGTAAAGGATTGTTCTAAATATTCTATATTTTTTATATAAGTTGGAACATATTCGGTAATTGTTGCAATTCCCTTAGCATCAGAAGCGCCAGTTTTCTTTCTCCAAATTAAATCTGAAACAAAATTATTTTCATTAAAAATTAAATCAAAGAGTTTCCTGATATTAATATTTTCGTTATCATCGATACTACTGAATATAACCCCCTTTTCATTTAACAGATAATAAAATAAACTTAATCTATTTTCCATCATAGATAACCAAGAGCTATGATTAAATCCATCTTTATACAAAAATCCGTCTCCACCCGTATTATATGGCGGATCGATGTAGCAGCACTGAATTCTCTCTCGGCACTTGTTCATTAGCAAGTTTAGAGCCTGGAAGTTCTCTGATTTTATCAGAATACCATTTGTCTTTTCGTCAAGATCATCTATTTCACTTATTAGCTGGTATTTGAAGTCCTCTTCGTAAAACTTAGTATCTATGACAAGAGTTGGATTTTGTTTTAGCACCTCAATCTTTTTTTCTGTTTCGCTCTTGCCTTGTGCAGTAAGTTTGCCTTTGAGTAGCTTTGCTTCCTTTTCAATGTCAAAAGAGTAGAGCTTCATCCACTCCTCAAGCTGAGCTTTGTTTTCCAAAATTTTTGGGTAGTATTTCTCTGCAACATAGTCAAGTGTCATGCAGTAATCAGTTGAAATAACAAACTTTCTCTTCTCCCATAACATTTTCTGGAAGTCCTCTACCTGGGACAAAAACTCGATTATCTTAAGCGAGATCTCTTTGAATGTTTTGATTTTATTTACTGTGGAATTAAAAATCTCCTTTGATTGTATGTCATCAATGTGCAGTATTTCATTTTTAATGTAAAAGTCAAGCTCCTGAGACAAAAATCGTTTGAGATTTTTATGGATAAAATAATCAGTAGTGTTTTTTGTTGTGTATTTGTTTAAGTGCCATTCGAGCTCAGATTTGTCTGATTTTTCACCGTCCATTTTTATATGTTTTTTCTGAAGGTCTGATAATCCAAAAAGCGCTATCTTTTCATTTATCTTTTTTAGATTGTAGGTGTTTACCTCATCTTTACCAACGTTCTTTTTTTCAGTTAAGGCAGTAATAGCATTTGTTTCTTCATCAGCAAGCCCCCTGTAACCAAATAGGACAGATACTAATTTTTTATCTGCATCGTAGTTAGCATCATGGAATATGAAGGATTTTTTTTCTGGATCTTTGATGTTTCCCTTTTCCACTTCAACTTCTTCAGAAACTAGTTCGAATTTTACTTTTAGACTGTCAGCCTTAAATGAATAGTTTTTGAAGTTTTCACCTGTCTTAATGTAATATTGATCATTGTTTGCCCAGTAAAGGTAGACCTCTTCTCCGTTGTATGGGATTGCGTATTTATTATCCTTTGAATAGCGCCTTTTTGAAATAAAATCTCCCTTGTCGTAGTACCTTGAGAAGAAGTTGATGATGTCATCGTAAATCTCTCCTTCAATCTCGGCTTCCTTTTCTGTGGCTTTGAGCTCTTTTTCCTTGTCAATGTAGCTTTTCACCTTTGGCGTTTCCGCATACTTTGTCTTTGCTTCCTCGATGTTGCAGCCAAATGACTCTTCTATATCTACTCTAAGCGAATCAACAGCGCTCTTAAGTTCGCTGTTATCGCCAAGCTTTTTGATTTTTTTATTAATAATATCAAAAAGCTCCTTATCAATGAATTCAGAAATCTCCTTTCTTTTGATATTGATGATCCGATAAATTCCAAAATCAAGGTCGCTATTATCAAACTGAAACAGCTTTCTAATGATTGATTGCAATTCCATTATTTTTTCATCATTCATCAATATCCCTAATATATCTTTTTAAGTAATTGTATAAGTCATTACCTTCAAACTCACCAAAATAGAGTTCATCTCCATATATTTTGCCTAGTACTATCTGTGTTTGCTCAGATCTTAATTCTCCTTTATAATTCGTGACAAAGGGATTAAACCAAAGATTACGGTAATATCCTTCATGATTTTTATATCTTTTATCGGGATAGTAATATTCTTGATTAATTTTTTCGACTATTTCATCTTTATAGCAAATACAAAAAAACTTTCTGCAATGACTAATCTTGATCCAAAATCTTGGTAAATCTGTATTTACTTTTAATTTTACTTTTGGATTATCTAATCCGTATATTTTGATAAACTCTTTAACCTCTACCGATTCTCTTTTGATTAGAGCTGAATTATCTTCTATAAAATATTTTATCTTTCTTAAAGGCATTGTCATCAGGTTACTTTTCCTCCCCCACTTTTCAGGTCTCTCAGTATTATTCCAATTATCGGCATGTGTTCCTTCAACTTCAATATAAGCTATTATAAGTCCCTCTTTGAATAAAGCAATATCTATTTCATCCTCTCTACCCTCTCCCACATTATTTGCTATAGCTTCTATTTTTGTATTTATTTTTTTAAATAATTCATTGAGCTGGTTAATTACAAATAATTCATCTTCTTTGGATTTTCCATCAAAAGGATCTCTAATAAAAATTCTTTCGGGCATTTTATTCAACTCTCTTCAATTTTTCTAAATAAGTGACCGATAGCTTTGATTCCATCATCTTTTAAAAAGAGAATATTTTTATTATTTAATTCTTCCTTGCTAATGTTCCACCTAAGTTCATCATAGTAATTATGGGCTAGTATGAAAGAATTTAATTTAATTTTAAGCCCTTCTCGTTTATTTATTTCAGCTTCAATCTCTTTGATCCTTTTACATAGCCCTAGCTTTTCATCATCATAATCTACCATTACAAGCCCCTTGGGATCAATAAATGTGATAGTTTGCAGATCGCCTTTGATGGTCCATAAAACAAAATCAGGATAAAAGTTTTTAGTTTCAAAGAATCCAATCCCCTTACGGGAAGGATTTCTCAATAGATAAATCTCATCAAAATATTTTTCACTATGTTTCTCGTCAATATATTGTTCAAGGAGTTTAATAAACTCTCTTTCACTTTCAACTAGTTGCACCGGGCTTATTTTAATAAAATCTAGAGTTTTTGATTTACTACTTTTATAGATTAAATTTTTATAGATTAAAGGCTTAAATAAATGGATATTTAATGCAAAGAATTCAAGTATTTTTTGAGGTTCATGTCCAAATTGTTCATACTTGAATTGCATATCTTCTTCATAAATTGTGCCCCCTTCGGATGAATTTTTTCTAATGAAATCTTGAAGTTTATTTGTAAAATCTCTGATGTCATGGATCAGTGTCTTGGCATTTGAGTTAATAGTAAAAACATATTCTCGTGGTATTAATGATTTGTCATCATCACTAACAACTTCATATTCGAGATTTCTTTGGTAATATGCAAACTTTTCATGATTGTAGATTTTATCAAAATGCAATTTCAGTAACTGGACAACATACTCCTGAATCTTTGAAATCTTGTTTAACTCTTCTGATTTAGATATTTGCAAAATTTCGTTTTTACATAATATCGTATAATTTTTCAACCTAATAATCTTAATAAGATCATTTTTTGTAAAATATAGATTAGAATATTTTTTTAGATCCTTATATTTGAGGAGTTCTATATAAACATCTTGGAAATCAACAAGATCTAATATTTCAGTTTCTAAATAGTTCTCTTCTATTTTTGACTTAGAGTCTACAAATTTTAAAATGTCCCTGGACTCTAAAATTTCTACCTTCGAACTTAAATCTATTTTAATTTTTGGGATGTTTTGGTCTGATTTAACTATTTGAACAGAACTTTCAAAATCAATAGTTCTCTTTGGAATTCTTGGGACGTATAGCGCTTTTGTGGGAAGAGTCGGTTTAATTGTCAAAGTAAATTTTTCGTATTCTTCAATACCCTCTTCCTTAAGGGACTCCTTGAAAGATGCCATATAATTTGCATTTAATCCAAATACGTTTAATGTTTCCAATATATTTAAATTATCCGGGATACTAATTTCTGAAGGGATAATATTCTCTATTTCTAGATGATAGCTCCTTTTTAGATAATTTTCATATCCTCTAAGTCTCACACCGCGCCCAAACAATTGAATTATCTGGGTGCCCTCTTTTTTTCCAATATTAAGGAGGCCCATTGATGAAACTCTGTAAGAGTTCCACCCTTCAATGAATTTTTTCGATCCTATCAAGAAATTAATACTGGAGTTTTTCTTTTCAATTTTATTAAAAAGAGATTTATCAAAGTGGGATTTAATGGGAGTCTTATTAAAGTATGGTGTATCTTCTTCATTTTCAATTAATTTGAGAAAAGAGTTAGTATCTCCAATGTTTATAACGCCAAAATATTCTGAGTCAAATTTTAATCCAATTTCACCCTCTGCGTTTTTTAATTCCACAAACTGTAAAGTTTTTGATGTCCCCAAATGAAACAAAGCTTTTACTAGATCTCCGTAGATTTCATTAATCTTTTCTTTATCCCTTCTAAGTATATCCCTTAAATATGGAAATTTGGAACTAAAAAGGGGCTGATCATTTGTATCAACTAGGCTTGATTTATCTGTTAGAATATCTTTTATTAGACGGGAAAATAGCTCCTTTTCATTAACAAATCTTGCCAAGAATCTAACAACGTTAAGGACGTCAGATTCGTTTTTCTTTCCACTAACACTTGATCCAACAAAGATCATCAAAGGATTTTCTAAATTGAAAGGTTTTATTTGTCTACTATAGTTTCTATAATATAATTTTTGTTCGTATAAAGAGAGCATTGCACCAGTGAAATATTCGTCACCATATTTTTCTTCGTCTTTTAAATTTAATATACTATAATCTTTTCCAAATCCATCTTCGTAGAAGTATTTATAGCGATAATCAAAAATTACACATGAAGCATATTCATTGAATGTTTCATCTTTATCTGTAATCTCGCCAAAAGTTGCACTGTATTCAAATGTAAATCCCCCATTTTCTACTAGCTCTTTTCTGTTTGTTATCCATGATTTTGCATCTGTTGACTGGCCTTTGTGGCCTTCATCTACAAAAACAATATTTTTTTTCCCAAAAGCTTCTACGGGTATAGTTTTGCCGTCCATAGAAGTGACTTCTTTTTTTATCTTTGTTATTTCAACTATTTTAATTGGATCTTCAAGGGCCCAATCCATCAAAGTTCTTTGAATTTCAAATCTTCTATGTTCTATACTACTTAATGTCAATTCAGCCATATGTTGGGATGTAAGCCCCTCGTTGGGCGTAACAAGAAGGATATTGTCAAATTTATTGTTCGTGTACCTCCTAAATTGTAAAATGTTAATATGCATGATTAGAGTTTTACCACTTCCAGTTGCAGACCAATATGCTAGTTTGTTCATATTTTCCTTATTAGGGAATACATAAGTTTCGCTTCCCGTTCTTTTTTCTTTGATATTTTGATCAAGAACATACTTGATAAAATCAGAGTAAAAAACATCAAAATTATTGTAATAACTATCTAAGTAAATTTCAGTCAATATAATTGCTACATATTGAAAATATTTTAATACTACGGGCGGGTCTCTCTTTTGATTAATATGTAAGAGGTATTCTTGAATATTTTCATCATACTGATTCAGTTTTTGCCTAAACTCTTCAGATATCTTCAAATTTTGTAGTGCTTCAGTAAAGAATAGTTTCTTTTGTTGATTTGTCCCTTCAGATTTATTTTTTAATTCTTTTCTGAAATCTTCTATGTCCGTAAAGCCAAACAGAGAGCAGAGGTATCTGTTAAGAATTAGGTAGTTCTGGAGTTTCTTTTCAACTTTTGCCAATTAGATCCCTCCGAACATACTAGTTTTGAATATTTCATCAATCGACTTTGCACCCTTTACAAGCGAGTTGCCATTCACAAGTATTTCATCATACTCTTCTTTTAGGATTTCCTTTTCGATAAACTCCTTGTCCTTTACTGGGTCAAAGCCTTCTGGCTTGTTACGCCAAATAACAATCACGTCTTTCTCGTTACGGTAGCCTTTAACAATTACGTAGGTGATGGGGCCATTTGCCACCTTCTTGATTGATTTAACAGTTATGCCTGCTAGGTAGTTGAATGTTTCAACAAGGTCGATGTTTTTCTCCTTTAGCTCATTATTTTCTTCAAATTTGAGTTTGTACTCAAATGGATTATCAAGCGCATCAAGGTTTAGAAATACATTGCTCCCCTTGCTTTCAAACTCGAGCATGTATTTGATCTTGTAATCCTTTGACTCCTTGGCAATTACATTTGGCTTGGCGAAATTGATGTTGTTCAAAGAGTCTTCGTACTGCTCGAGAACTTGGTATTTTATAATTTGTTTTTTAGAGCCGTTATTATCCAAAGGCTTACCTTCTTTCCAGTTGTCTGAATAAATTACTTTTAGAATTCTTGGTTTAAGTACTGTATCAAAATATTCAGCCATTTCTACTAGAATAAATTTACGATTGCCTTCATCTTCCTTATTTAGTTTTAATACTGCATGACCTGTTGTACCAGAACCAGCGAAGAAATCTAGAACAACTTTAGATTGGCATACATAAGATATAATTTCTTTTATAAATCTAGATGGTTTTGGATATTTATAAATTTTGTAGTTAAATAAGTTATTAATTTCTAATGTTCCTTCCGTATTTATTATGTCCAAAATTAAATTTTTATGGGGGGCCGATCTTTCAATGAATTCATCTTTATTGTTTACATTAACATAATTTTTATAATATACTCTCCAACCACTACTTACACTTTCAGATTTTTTAAAAACAATAAATCCGTTTTTAATACCCCATTCTAATTTATCTTTGCCCCAAGTCCAAATCCAGCCGTCGTTTATAAATTCTGTTCTTCCATTAGGATAGGTTATTGAACCATCAGGGCACTTAATAGGATAATTCAAAGAATCACTATACCGAATTCCACCTCTATCTAAATTATCCACGTAATGTTTGCCCCTTCTTTTTTCATGCTCATCAGATAATGCATATCTATTGGGGTCATATGAATTTTTATTTTTAGTAAAGGATTGTTCTAAATATTCTATATTTTTTATATAAGTTGGAACATATTCGGTAATTGTTGCAATTCCCTTAGCATCAGAAGCGCCAGTTTTCTTTCTCCAAATTAAATCTGAAACAAAATTATTTTCATTAAAAATTAAATCAAAGAGTTTCCTGATATTAATATTTTCGTTATCATCGATACTACTGAATATAACCCCCTTTTCATTTAACAGATAATAAAATAAACTTAATCTATTTTCCATCATAGATAACCAAGAGCTATGATTAAATCCATCTTTATACAAAAATCCGTCTCCACCCGTATTATATGGCGGATCGATGTAGCAGCACTGAATTCTCTCTCGGCACTTGTTCATTAGCAAGTTTAGAGCCTGGAAGTTCTCTGATTTTATCAGAATACCATTTGTCTTTTCGTCAAGATCATCTATTTCACTTATTAGCTGGTATTTGAAGTCCTCTTCGTAAAACTTAGTATCTATGACAAGAGTTGGATTTTGTTTTAGCACCTCAATCTTTTTTTCTGTTTCGCTCTTGCCTTGTGCAGTAAGTTTGCCTTTGAGTAGCTTTGCTTCCTTTTCAATGTCAAAAGAGTAGAGCTTCATCCACTCCTCAAGCTGAGCTTTGTTTTCCAAAATTTTTGGGTAGTATTTCTCTGCAACATAGTCAAGTGTCATGCAGTAATCAGTTGAAATAACAAACTTTCTCTTCTCCCATAACATTTTCTGGAAGTCCTCTACCTGGGACAAAAACTCGATTATCTTAAGCGAGATCTCTTTGAATGTTTTGATTTTATTTACTGTGGAATTAAAAATCTCCTTTGATTGTATGTCATCAATGTGCAGTATTTCATTTTTAATGTAAAAGTCAAGCTCCTGAGACAAAAATCGTTTGAGATTTTTATGGATAAAATAATCAGTAGTGTTTTTTGTTGTGTATTTGTTTAAGTGCCATTCGAGCTCAGATTTGTCTGATTTTTCACCGTCCATTTTTATATGTTTTTTCTGAAGGTCTGATAATCCAAAAAGCGCTATCTTTTCATTTATCTTTTTTAGATTGTAGGTGTTTACCTCATCTTTACCAACGTTCTTTTTTTCAGTTAAGGCAGTAATAGCATTTGTTTCTTCATCAGCAAGCCCCCTGTAACCAAATAGGACAGATACTAATTTTTTATCTGCATCGTAGTTAGCATCATGGAATATGAAGGATTTTTTTTCTGGATCTTTGATGTTTCCCTTTTCCACTTCAACTTCTTCAGAAACTAGTTCGAATTTTACTTTTAGACTGTCAGCCTTAAATGAATAGTTTTTGAAGTTTTCACCTGTCTTAATGTAATATTGATCATTGTTTGCCCAGTAAAGGTAGACCTCTTCTCCGTTGTATGGGATTGCGTATTTATTATCCTTTGAATAGCGCCTTTTTGAAATAAAATCTCCCTTGTCGTAGTACCTTGAGAAGAAGTTGATGATGTCATCGTAAATCTCTCCTTCAATCTCGGCTTCCTTTTCTGTGGCTTTGAGCTCTTTTTCCTTGTCAATGTAGCTTTTCACCTTTGGCGTTTCCGCATACTTTGTCTTTGCTTCCTCGATGTTGCAGCCAAATGACTCTTCTATATCTACTCTAAGCGAATCAACAGCGCTCTTAAGTTCGCTGTTATCGCCAAGCTTTTTGATTTTTTTATTAATAATATCAAAAAGCTCCTTATCAATGAATTCAGAAATCTCCTTTCTTTTGATATTGATGATCCGATAAATTCCAAAATCAAGGTCGCTATTATCAAACTGAAACAGCTCCTTTAGGAGTAGCTTTAACTTTTCGATCTTCGCATTATCAGACATTTTTTGCATCCTCTTCTAACTTATTACAAATATAATAAAATTCACACTTTCCCATTTGAGTACTACATGTTTTTCCTTGCCATTTTCTTTTGAAATTTTTATTATCGATGGAATCTGAAACGTTTGCCACAATTTCTTTAGTATTCTCAAGTTCTTTATCATCGTTATTAAACCATGTTAGTACATTATCTTTTACAGTATATGCCCCAATTTTTTTTATTTGATTATCATACTTATTTTGTAAAGCAATATTATATAATCTTAATTGGGTATCGACATTTATCTTTTCAAACCCTACTATGTTCCTGGATTTGTAATCAATAATTTGTATGTCTCCCTTTTTGTTTTTTATAATAAGATCAGCTTGACCATTTACTACAACGTCTTTGTTGATATATGAAAATGGTATTTCGACGTCAAGAATGTTTCCAATAAACTCTTGAGTTTTTTCATAATAATTGTAAAGATCCATTATAAGTTCATCGCGCCATTTTTTTTTGCTTTCGTCGTCCTTGCAATACATGTCAGATATAGACATAATGTCTTCAATATTCATTGCCTTTCCTTCTTTTATGAGGACATGGATTTTTTTAAGAGAATTATGTAAAATTATACCATACTCTTGGAAATAGTCTTCTGGAGTTTGGAATCCCAAACAATCTCTACAAAAAAATCTAAATGGGCAATTTATGTAAGCGCTAATAGAAGAATAGCTTAATTTTGTTTTTTCTTTAGATCTTTGATAATGATCATCATCTGAAAAATTTTCATTAAACTCTTCTGGATTAATGAATTTATCTTTACCAATTTCTTCAATAAAAGCTGATGGTTTTGTCCTTTTACCATCAATTGTGCTTATAGCAAGAATCTTTTCAGCCCTAGAAAGACCAACATAAAAAGTTCTTTGAATCTCTTCTCCCCTATCAAATTTGTATTTATCAAGCATTAACTCAGCAGGTATTTCAATTAGGGATTCCTCTTCTTTTTGTTCTCTGTTATATCTTCTACTGGTCACCCCTGCAAGAATAACTACAGGGAACTCAAGTCCCTTAGCTTGGTGTATTGTCATAAGTTTTACAGCATCAATCTCTTCAAATGACGCAGCGTCTTCCATCTTGTTTTCAGGTATGCTATCTAAATGATAAAAAAATGATTTGAACTCCCTAGATCTCGTATTTTCTTCGATTGAAAATATTAAATTAGATAATTTGGCTAGATTGCGAATCTTAATATCTGCGTTTGCATCTTTATCTACTAGATATCTTCTAAACAGTCTGTAATTATATTGTGTTGCATCAAGCAATTTATAGAATAGTTTAAGTTGACTAATCTGATTTCTTGTCTGTTGTTTTTTAAGATTTTTAAGAGATAAAAGAATTTCAATATCTTTTTTTGGTATTTGCATCTTCTCAAGTTTATCATGATCTAAAGAGTCAAGGATGTTATTAATATCGTTACTTTTACCTAGTATTTGAATAGTATTTTCTTCAAGGCCCAGATATTCAGATTCAAAAATATTGTGATCAAAAAGCCATTTCTTTTGGAAATCATTAAATTCATATGAATTAAGATAGCCCAATAGAATTAATGTATCTTTTATCTCATCTTTTGTCAGTAGAGAGCTATCTCCAATAGTTATACTTGGAATGGAATTTCTATCAAGCTCGTCAATAACAAAAGATGAATGATACCTTACACTTTTAAAAAGAATGGCAATATCTTCATATTTAACATTGTGATTTGAAACAAGTTTCAGTATAAATAAAGAAATATTTTTTGCCTCTTCTTGAGGACTTTCCCCGGTCATCAATATTGGATTAGAGAATCCTGGATTATTAGTAAATATCCTTTTTTTAAAAGTTCGGTGTGGTTTCATAAACTTATCAAAACAGGAAACAATTTCTTTATTAGATCGGAAATTTTCTTCCAATTCCAATTTTTTAGCACCCGGATACCTATCTAAAAAGGTCCTAAAATTATTTATTGATGCCCCTCTAAAACCATAAATACTTTGGTCTTCATCCCCAACTACAGTAATATTATATTTTGGTTCTGCTATCAATTTGAATATTGCATCTTGGATTGGATTGGTATCCTGGTATTCATCAATTAAGATATAATCATACATTTCTCTAACCTGATTTAGAACATCTGGATTATTTTGGAGAAGAAAATAAAACTCTCTTTGCAGTAAAGCATAATCCAATTTTGTGTCATTGGGATCTAGTAACATATCAAGATAGATCTTGTAACTCTTAGCGATAGCTAGCTCTTTCTTAGAGGAATTATTTTTTTCATAATATTTTATTAGCTCTTTAGGATTAACATTATTTTCAGTGCATTTGTTATAAAAATTAATTAACTCCTCTACATTGATTTCATTTATATAATCTCTTAATCCGTAATTCCAGTAGTTTCGATTAACATAAAGGAATTGATCTAGTTCTCCAAGGACATCAAATATATTTCCAAAGTTATGGTATTCTGGAAACGATTGAAGCATCTTGTGACAAAATGAGTGTATTGTTGAAATTTGCATACTTTCAACTTTATCGCCTAGTTGTAATCTTAGCCTGTCTTTTAATTCATCAGCAGCCTTAATAGTAAATGTGCTTACAAGAATGCGATTTGGATCAAAACCATTTTCAATCAGATATTTAATTTTTTCAATAATGACTCTAGTTTTACCTGTACCCGGGCCTGCAACAATTAAAAGAGGGGATTCGACATATTTAATGGCCTTTTCCTGCTGTTCAGTCATTTTATTTGTCATAAAAATCTCCTATGTGACGGGGGATAAATGATAATGTCATATTTAAAATAATGATAATTGTTATTTGAGTTTCATTCTCATTTAATCTATTTAAATATATTGAAATTTTATGGCCTCTAATGTTTTATCTGACGATAGTATATCTTTACTTCTTTATTTCCAAAAACTATCTACCCAAAATATATAAATTAGGAGGCTGACTAATCAGTAATGGCCAAAGTTTTCAAAAAAACTCAGTTCATAAACACCTTAAAAGAAGGATCCTTTGTAGATGACGTTTTTGTTGTAAAAATAAAAAAAGGTATCTCAGAATATGCCAAAGGCTACTCTTTTGAATTGCTCCTGTCAGACAACACAGGCAAGAATCTTAATTACAAATACTGGGGTGGCTCTGATGAAGATAAGGTAAAAAATCTGTACTCTTCCATAAGCCATGATGCGATTGTGCATGTCCAGGGGATGGTATCCATTTACAATGGAAAACTCCAGCTTACAACTAACGAACCATATATAATTGAATCACTGTCTCCAGATCAATATGACATACAGGATTTCATCAAGCCAAACAAACAGGACATGGAAAAGATGTATTCAAATCTTCTGAAGTCTATAGGCCTAGTTCAAAATAACGATCTTAAGTCCCTCCTTGAAAATATATTTAATGATGAGGGGGTGGCTAAAAAATTTAAGCAGCATCCTGCCTCAATAGAAATCCACCATAATTGGATTAGCGGATTGCTTCAGCATACTTTAGAAGTTTTAAAGTACTGCATGTCAAGCGCCAACATGTTTCCAGAGCTAGACAAAGATTTATTGATTACAGGGGCCCTGCTGCATGATATTGGAAAACTTGAGGAACTTGTAGTCTCATCAAGAGTAAAGGGCTCAACAAGGGGGCAGCTTGTAGGCCATCTGGCTTTAGGGCTAATCTATGTTTCCAACAAAATCGATGAAATTGATGGATTTGACGAAGAATTGAAAAACAAGGTGCTCCATATGATAACAAGCCACCATGGAAAGATTGAATACGGGTCGCCTAAAGAGCCCATGTTCCCAGAAGCTGTCACGCTTTATTACGCAGATGAAATGAGCTCCAAGATAGCAGAGATTTTAGATTTTGTTGAACAGTCAAAGGATAGTACAGAAGATAAATTCAGCTACAATAGAAGGCACAAAAGAAATATCTTAGTAGGGTAAGTTTAATCGAAGAATTTGAGGGAAAATGTGATTGTAGTGAAAACTATAATTAATGCCCCTACAAGGTGCCCTAATTGCAGATCTAATAATTCTGAGGATGACCCTAATACGTCTATCCTGTATGATTGAAAATAGGTGTTGCTTAAAATAGTCTTTCCAGCTTCTCTTTCAATCTTCACTCATTCTAAAAACTATAATTGAAATTAATTGGATTTTGGCCCTAAAATTAACACTTATGTTCAAAATAATAATTGCACTTCTGTTCTAAACCCCTACAGTACGCGGTAAATCCCTTTATTCTTGTGTTACCAAATTGTTATGGAAGCGTATAGCCAAGCTTGAAAGGCTATTTGCTCTATCCAAAGGTGCATCATACATGGCCTATGAGGAAATAAAACAGGAAATATGCAGCAAACACGGGATCTCGATAAACGAGCTCTCCCGCCTAGTTTGTCTAAAAAAAGATGAAAAGGGGGTGACAGAACAAAGTGCATTGGATCTAGTGAAGCTAGATCTAAATAAAAAAAATCCTATTCTAAATAAGCCAAGCCAGAAGTTTATTGAAAGCGTCGATGCCGAGGAGTGGCTTGTGGACTATGCAAAGAAACACCATCCGGAAGATCCTGACTGGTACAAGAATGCAATAGAAAAGGAGTACAAGGGCGGCAGGTACGGGATCGAAGAGGAGGATGCAGTTAGGCTTGCGGCTATGTCCTACGGTTGGAGGCCTAAGGGTGAGGATCCCGATCTAAACTTGTGGGGAGAGCTAGATGACCTGTCCGAGAGGTCATTGTCGCAGAAGATCGTAAACGGGCGCATTGAAAGGCTTACAGCAAGGGTCAACAAGCTAAGCGTTGAGAGGCCTTATTCCTGGGAGCATAAGTATAGGACAAGGTGGAGAGGCGTAGAGCTAACTGACGGCAAGTTTAGTATACGGCTAAACTGCTATGACACCTCAATGTACAAAACTGATACTGGAAGGCTTGTTCCTGCAAATCCGATGCTTGAGAGGATAAGGGCCCTTGAAAGCAAATCGCCGCTGATCGGACTTACTGTGACCGTTACAAAGCTTGGGACATGGAGGAACAGGAAGGGTTTCTTATCCCTCTGCACAGGGCCTGAATCAGAGTTCCTTGTAAACCCAAAGGACTATACAGAATTTAAGGCGGCCCCAGAAGAAGTCGGCGTTGATGCGTAGTGTCGATACCGTCAATTTTCCCGCCGAGCCGTGAGGCAAGGCTCATAGGATTAAAGGGCGAGATCGCCTTTGTCAAGCACTGTGAGGAAAAGGGGCTAAAGTCAAGGCTCACAAGGAACAGGATGCAGCGATGGGACGTTACAGTTCAGGGAAAGAAGGTCGATGTCAAGACGATGAGGACATCTTTTCATGTGAACGGGGAATACAATGTCGATCTTTCAAGCGCCCAGGCATCGCTTGATAGTGATGTCTATGCGTTTGTCTTCTATAACGAAAGGGAAAAAAAGTTTACAGTTGCAGGTGCCTTGCCAAGAGAGGATTATCTGAAAAAGGCAGTCCTAAAAAGAGAGGGTGAGAAGGAGAGGGGCGGAAACTTTACCTATGCTTGTGATACGTTTGTGGTCAAGGTTTCTGATCTTTTGCCAATTGAAAAGATCGTAAAATGCAGGGTGATTCCTTGATTTCATACTACACTTTGGCCCTATTTTACTTACACTTTGGCTGTTTTGTAAGTAAAATCGGCATAAGTTTACTTACAGCCATCATTACAAAACACCTGTTTTTGGCCCTATTTTACTTACACCATACTTACAAAGTGCCATTTTTAGGGCCAGTTTTACTTACGCAAAAAAATGAAATCAAGGTGATTTAGCGTGGGAAAAAGCCACATACGATACGGGAAGCGGTTGATACAGGCATGGATCCCTGAGGATCTTTTAGACAGGTGCTGCGAGATCTCATCGAAGGGATTTACTGAGACGATAACTGAGGCATTGTTTCAATATGTAGAAAAGAACAAATCAGAGCTTGAACAGCTTGAAAACCAATATGAGGGTGTTATTCTTGAAGCCACACGGATTAAGGCCAAGATTGACGAATTAACGAAGAAAGACCTGAAAGAAACTAAAAAAGAGATAAACAATAAAGTTGACCCTAAAATTAAGGCCAAAGAAAGGCAGCTGACTGAAGAAGAGCGAGAGAAACGCTGGGAATTTTCCATCTGGCCACACATCAAGAAGAAGATTTCAGAGCAGGGATTTGAGAATGTCATAAGCGATGAGCGCATGTTAAAAAACTTCTCAAAGGGTCTATGCATTTCCACTGGAGAATTAAAAGAAAAGATCCGCATTAATGCGGGTGTAGTGTAGTGTAGTGTAGTATGTAAGTAAGTAGTAAGTAAGTAGTAAGTAAGGAGGAAAAATTTTGGCAAAAAGTGTTGATGTTTTTGAAAAAAGACACATGGATGTTCTGCCCATGCTATCAAGGGAGGAGTTATACAGCCTTCATATCTTTGATCTTTCGGAGATGATCATATCTATCGAGCATGCAATACGCTACACCGAAGGGTACAGATTTCTGCTTTTGTGCTTTGGAAGCGATGGGTCTTCAGATAAGGCCAAAGCGGTCATCAAAGGCATGGAGGACTACCTAGGGCTTGTCAAGGACGTATATAGATTCAAAGTCAATGAGAAAAAGAGGAAGATGGCTTTCCTCAAAGGAGACATTTACTAGGGGTGAGAATATGGAGAAAAGATACACCGATTTTGAGATGAGACTAATTTCTTATTACGACAAGCACAAGGATCTTCTAGAAATCCTGGCTAGATATGATGATATGTTGCTTCAGGCGATTGCGTTATCTTTTATAAAAAATGTAGAGGATATCAAAAAAAGAAATTGATTTGCAATAATTTTATTTTTTTTCTAAAAAAGAGCGTAGGGCTTCTTAATATAATTCCAATGCCCCGTACGGGATTTGAACCCGTGCCACGGCCTCGAAAGGGCCGCATTCTTGACCGGACTAGACTAACGGGGCGTAACAAACCATTTTTATAAATACTTATAAAACTTTTGGTTATCTACTTCAA
>Ga0255346_1003508_pt1 | contig 18304 bp, 26 predicted proteins | sample wastewater_treat_FD_194410 | JGI IMG/M metagenome (GOLD analysis project Ga0255346, IMG submission 194410) | Wastewater microbial communities from Lulu Island WWTP, Vancouver, Canada - plant22 | ecosystem: Engineered > WWTP > Wastewater > Unclassified | place: Canada: Vancouver, British Columbia... | reverse complement strand
ATTGGTTTAGGAGGAATTGGTTCAATTTTATGTGATAAAATTTCTAGATTTTCTAATTTTAAGAAAGATCAGGAAACATCAATTACATTAGTTGATGGTGATTATTATGAAGAGAAAAATTTTGAAAGACAGGATTTCTTCTCTCTTGGTAATAAAGCATCAGTTAAGGCTAGTGAATTGAAATCAAGATATGAGAATATTGAGTTCAAAGATATTCCATATTTCATTGATGAAACTATTGTAGATAAAGTAATCACTGAAGGTGATACTGTTTTTCTCGCAGTTGATAATCATAAGACGAGAAAACTAGTTTCAGATTATGCTAAAAATTTGAAAGATATTACTATTATCTCTGGTGGTAATGATCTGACAGATGGAAATGTTCAAATCTATGTCCGAAAAGGAGGTGAAAATCTAACACCGAGTCTGACAGATTATCATCCAGAAATTGAAAATCCAGAGGACAAATTACCAAATGAGATGAGCTGTGAAGAGTTACAAAACTCTGAACCCCAGTTATTCTTTACGAATTTAGGGGTTGCAACAATTATGTGTTGGTCCTTCTATAATATAAAGAATATGGACCTCACAAATTCGGAAATTTATTTTGATATAAAAAGTATGAGAGCACATTCTACATCTAGAGAACCAAAAAACTAAAAACGTAAGGAGTTTGAAATGAATAGAGCAGAACTTGAAGCAAAAACAGTAGATGAACTTCGCAGCCTTTGTGTTCGTTTTGGTATCGTTGGCATGAGTAAGAAGAGAAAAGATATTATCGTCGATGCTCTTCTGGCATATTATAGGAAGGAAGCTTCTCCTTCTAAGAGTGCAACTGGTAGTCAGAACCTCGATGAAATGAGGTCTGTATTCCACAGCAAGGTCACCAGTCCTGGTGCTGCAGCTGGAAATAAGACCACCACAACAATTCTCGTTTCTTGTGGTGCTGCATATGGAAACTTCCCTGTTGTTGGCAAGACTGTTGGTGCAGTCGCTGAGTTCCTTAGAGAAGTTCTTAATGTTGATCGTATGTCCAGAGGTGTTGTAAATGGTAAAGAGGTTGAAGATTCCTATCGTCTTAAAGAAGGTGACAACCTTGAGTTCCTGAAGCCTGCTGGCCGTAAAGGCTAAAAATGGATTCCCCAGCTCTCTGAGAAGGGAGCTGGGGAAACATTTAATAAAAAGATGGAGAACTATTATGAAAGATGGCAAGCAGATTGATACCGGAAATCTATTTCCAAAATATTATTATGAAACAGATGATTTAATCGGAAATATCTATACGGCATGTATTCTTGTTGATAAAAAGGATTGTTCTATTGTATCAAGGGGTATTGCTGTTAGATCTCTTCTCGATATGCACAAGAAGTCTGTTGCAAGAGATATTGCTCACGGCAGAGCTATTAAAGCATTATCAAAACAGGATAGTTCTGATGAAATCAATGTTGATAGGCAACGACTTCCTCAATTTGTTTTATTCAAGATGAGAGAAGAAATGACTGAAGCTGAACTTGCCAGAATCAATGAAATATTCTTTATTCCTGAGGGAAGTAAGAATATTTATGTTCCAAGATTCTATCCTCTTGAAGAAACTGCAAAGCAATTCAAATTCAAGTCAGAATTCAGACCAGAACCAACTGAAAAAGAAAAGAGAATTGCTACAAAACTTCCAAAAGTAGAATAAAGTAGGAATGGTGGGTGGGTGAAGTGGGGATGAATTTGATGCTAGATCAACAAAGGAGTTATCGCCTTATATCGACTAGTGTTCAACTAGTAACCCATTGTAACCCACCCCCATTATTAAGGAGCTTATATGGCATATAATCAAGATAGAGATAAAGTATTAAAAGTATTTGAAATGCCTCAAGAAAATGGAAATTTTTTTATAGTATCAATATTCTCCTATGATGGAGGAAAACCAAAACTCCAATTTTCAAGAAGGTTTGAAAAGAGTGATGGAACATCATCGTATAAAGCATCGGGAAGAATGACTATTGAAGAAATAAAATTTGTAAATTCATGTATGGAACAAATAGTTTCAGTAATGGAAGGAGTTTGAGATGCTTTCTGAATAGATGAGAACAAACTAATATGCGGAGGATCGTGAATTGTACAGTAGTATTTGTTTAATCGGATTAGGATCATTTGGAAGTTTCTTGGCCAGAGCACTCATAGATACAAATACTAACTTAAAAAAATTAACCCTAATTGATTATGATACGGTGACTATAGATAACATAGGGAAAAGTTTATATGATGAAAATGATGTAGGAAGACTAAAAATAGATGCAATATATGATAAAATAAAACACAATGTAAATAAAATAGTTGTTGATAAAATGGCCATTAGACTTGTTTCAACAACAACTCTTCCAATTTGTGATTTGGTTATTGATTGCAGAGATTTTCGATATGACAAATTTGAAAATATTTCTGCTATAAAAACATATATTTCTTCAAGAAAATTAATTGTAGACTGTAGAAATAATATTATATATGAAAAGAATAGGGAAGGTTCCTATTCATCTATTATTCATAAACATCATTTATCGTATGCAGCTGCAATTGTATCAAATTTAATAAATAGTGATAACATTCAAAAATTAATTGACAAAAATCTGGTTCAAGAATTTGAGTTGGATTATTTAGATAAGAAAGTAGAAGATAAACTCAATAGAATAGAAAGTATACCAGATGTAATATATGACTATTGTGATGGGGATCATAAGTTATTGAACTTATTAGAGTATTCACAACCAATAATCTCTACGAATAAAAACTCACCTATAACTGTTTACGTTGGTGGAAAAGATAGACCAACAGTAAAAGAAGTTATTCCTCCAAACAGATTATCTGAATTGAATGATTTAATGATAACATTAATTCCATTAATTCAATTGAGATTTCAAAGCAATTATTATATTGTCTCATTTTCACCCATAACACCACATGGTCCAGTCATTGAGTTAATTCCAGATGATGGTTCGGCGTAGGAATGAAAATGAAAAAAAGAGTATTGAAATTTAAAAGAATTGTAGTTCCTGCGAGAGTGATATATAAAGACTCAATCAGGAAAATTACTTCGGTAAGAACAGATTTTATAATCAATGGATATTCCGTGTATTTAGATGAAAAACTGAATGTTGAAAAAGTGGTTATCAATGGAAAGCATCCAAACAGCGACCCAGAAACAAATGAGTTTTGTTTATCCAAACCATTTAAAGATAGTTTAAAAATTTCAAAAGACTCTTTGAAAAGTTTAGATAAGTTATTATCTACATATAATATGAATGATTGTTATTTTTCTGCGTGGTTTGCTTTCTCCTATGACAAAAAATTTATATAGGAGGATTTCATGTCTAATATTCACAAAAACCAAATCTTGGATACGTTGAGTGGGTTGGTAACTGATTTAAAAGAACCAATAGAAAAAGCTGTTAAAAATTTGACTCATATTGTCTTTGATTTTAATCACCAAAGAATAGTTAAGGCAATTGAGAAAAAGAAGTCAGAAGAAAAACCAAGAGATGTTATAATTGAAATAGAGGAGATCAAGTAATGAAAAAGAAAGGTCTTCTTGGACCACAGTTAGAAGAAGAGATTATTGAACTTGTAAAGGAAACACTAAAAAAAGAAAATAGAGAAATAACAAAAGCAGAACTAAAACAGCTTATTAAGGAGGTGATGCCTAACATTGAAGCTATGATTGCAAAAAATGTAAAACAGCATCTAAGAACAATAGCTGTAGATCTTTTAGATAAAACATCGGGAGAGTAAACATGCCCAAATTATTAGATCAAAATCAATTTTGTGAAAATTTAAAGGAAGTCACATCTGTAAATATTATTAGTAAGAGGAAGTTCCACCCTGAAGGTTTATTCTCTGAGCAAATATTTGGACCATTGAAAAACTACACATGTCAGTGTGGTGTTTATTATGGTTCTTCTAAATCTGGTGGAGAATGTAAAACCTGTAAAGTAGATATAGTTAATAATAATGTTCGAAGACAAAGATTCGCTAAAATTGTTCTTCCAATCCCAGTAGTAAATCCAATCTTTTATGATTTACTAATTAGTATTGGCGGAAATAATATTAAAACTATGTTAGATACTCTAATGAAAAAAGATGATGTTAGTTTATATAAGGATGGAGATGATTATGTTTGTGTAGAAGATAAAAATGTTCCTGAAAAAGTAAAGAAATGGGAAATGATCGAAGCTATCCATGAATTGGTAGTTGGACTTACAAATGACAATGTTAAACATGGAAATAATAATTGGAAGATTATTAAGGACAATTTACATCTATTATTTCTAAACAGTGTAATTGTTTTACCTCCAGATTTAAGACCAGCTGCTAAAGGGATTGAAAGAAATAGTCAAGTTATAGATAAGATAAATAGATACTATATGCAAATATTAACGAAGAAAGAAGCAATGAGAAATACTAATATTAATATTTCAGCTGATAAGAGAATATTTTATTCTTATTTTAAGCAGTTACAAAAAGATGTAAATGAATTATATGAACACATTATTGAAAAGCTATCTAAAAAAGAAGGATTGATTAGGGGAAATATTTTAGGAAAAAGAATTGACTTTTCTGGTAGAGCTGTTATCATTCCAGATCCTACATTATCCCTAGATGAATGTTGCCTTCCATATGCAATGATTCTTGAGCTATTCAAGCTGAAAATTTCCAAGATCCTAATCGAACTTGGAAGATTTAAGTTATTGAATGATGCTATTGATTTTATAGATAAATGTATTGAGTTCAAAATTCCAGGTCTCTATAGAATTGCAGAAGAAGCAATTGCAGATGAGGTATGTCTTCTTAATAGACAGCCATCGCTTCATAGATTAAGTATGATTGGATTTAAAATCAAAATGTCGATGGATAATGTAATAAAAATTCATCCATTAGTTTGCTCAGGATTCAATGCAGATTTCGACGGAGATCAGATGGCAGTATATATTCCTGTCTCTGATGAAGCAAAAGAAGAAATCAGAGAGAAATTCCTATCAACTAAAAACCTTACAAATCCAGCAAACGAAAGTTTGACTACAGTTCCCAGTCAGGATATTATTCTTGGGATTTATGCATTAACATCTCATAGAATTTTGAATCTTGAAAATAAGGTTGAATTTAAAGGAAAAGAGATAACAGAGGCTCAAAAACTGTTCAATGAATCTTTACCTGATGATTACCCTGTTATTGACTATGTTGTTGGAAAGAGAGAATTGATATCAATTCTTAATGATATAAAAAATAAATATCCAGAAGATGTAACAATGCATGTCCTAGATGAAATTAAATGGAAGGGATTTAAATATTCAACTTTATTGGGAACAACATTATCACTAGATGCTTGTAGAATTGAGAACTCAAAAACGATAAGAAATTCCCTTTATGAAGGTGATAATATTTTAACTCAGTTAGAAAAGGTTTCTAGTGATGAACTAGAAAATATTTTGAAAAAGAACTTTAGTTATTCATATTTGATAACTTCTGGTGCGAGAGGTAGTTGGGAGCAAGTAAGACAGATAGTTATGACTAGAGGATTCATTTCAAACTTTAGGGGTCAAATTTTAGCAACTCCAATTAAGCATAGTTTATTAGATGGATTAACCCAGCAGGAGTTTTTCCTTTCTACATATGGTTGTAGAAAAGGACTTCTTGATGTTTCTTTGAATACTGGAGCATCTGGATATCTATCCAGGAAACTTATTTTCACCTGTGCTAACCTTCAAATTCATGAGACTCTGGATGATTGTGGAACCACAGATTATCTAGATGTTCATGTGACTAATTTGAAGAAAGCGAAAATGCTAGTTAATAAATATTGTAAAGTTCCTGGTTATAATAAATTGGTTCTAATTACATCAGAAAATTGTGAAGCTTTCATAGGACAAACTATTCAAGTTAGAAGTCCAATTTTCTGTAAGAGCGAAAATATTTGTCATACTTGTTATGGTGAAGCATTTAGAAATATGCACAGCAAGTTTATTGGAGTAATTGCTGCACAATCTCTTGGAGAATGTAATACACAATTAATTTTGAGAACCTTCCACACATCCGGTGTTGCTAAAATGAACAAGGATGAGGAAATGAAGCAATTGGATATTGTAAGTGATTTAGATAGTGCCAGTAAGCTTCTTCATTTGAGAAAAGAAAAAGAGTATAAAGAATTAGTTGCTGAATTGTTTAGGGTATATAACTCTAATAGAGATATATATCACGTTCATTTTGAATGTGTTGTTTCTCAAATGATGTGGAAAGGAAATTCTCGTTGGAGATTATTAGAAAATAGAGATAAGATTGTTCCAGATTACCATAGTGTTCAATCTGTTCCAAGTAAAGAAAGTTGGTTATTGGGACTTGGATTTTCCAATCCCAAGAGACACATTTTAAAGGGAATAGTTCACGGTGGTCTATATAGTGGAGTTATGGATAAAATTCTTTGTGGTGAAGAAATATGAAAGAAAAAATACCATATTATGATGTAGAATTTGTAAGATGTCATGCCGAACAATTAGAAAATATGATAAAACAGAGATCTCATCATAGAAGAATCTTAATTAAATTTATAAGGTTAAATAGAAAATATTTTAACTGGTGGGATCGTTACATTTCGGAAAGATCAGACACAACATTATTAAGTAAATTTAGACATATATTAACTGCAATCTCATTGGAGGAAAAAACTCCAAAGTAAAAGGAGGATTTCAATTGGAAATCGTAAATCCTAAATTTAGGGTGAATAAAGAAAAAAATATATTCATTATACGAAAACAGGAGTATGCCCAATTAGAATCCAACATCAGAGAGATCTTAAAACCTGCTGAAGAACTTGGATTTTCTATTAATGAATTTGGTATAAAAGATTCGAGAACTTCAGGTGGAGAATTAGAAAAAAGTTTAAAGAAACACCTAGTTATAAAATTACAAAAAGGAGCAGCTCAAATTGATTTGAGTATGTATATTCCAAAACTTATTGATGATAATTATATCGTTATAAGTGGAAGGAAGAAGATACCTCAATTTCAGATTTTTGATATTCCTATTGTAACCAGAGGTGAAACGATAAAGTTGCGAACAAATGTAGCAAATATGATTATTTCTAAGGAGAAGGATTTTCCATTTATCCATCTAACAATCCTTGGTAAAAAGATTCCTCTTTCGTTGCTTATGTTGGCATATTATGGATTTGAAAAACTCAATAAACTATATAGTCTTTCTACGATGCAACCAGTTGTTCTAACTAACAAATCAAGACTTATTGATTTCTTAATGTTCGATTTAAAAGATTGGGCAGATGGATACGATGGAGAGAAACAAGAAGAATATGTTAAAGAAGTAGGATCTAAATTTTCTACATATGATGCAAGATCAAAAGGTGAAGATTTATTATATTGCATCGACCTGATTCCAAAAGTAGATATCATGTCCAAGAAATTATTTAAGACAGATACTCTAATAGACGAAATCGTCTATGCCATTAGTACAGATGGTATTGATGATACAGACTATCAAAATAAGAGAGTTAGATGTTTTGAGTATCTTATTTTGGGAAGAGTTGCAAAAGCAGTCTTTGATTTATGCATGTCCAATAGAACAGCTAAACAACCAAAATTTAATATAAATTCAAATGCGATTTTATCTGAATGTAATGTTTCTGATATTGTTCAATTTGACTTTTCAATCAACCCAGTAGACGAACTTACTAAACTTTCCAGAGCAAGTCTTTTGGGTCCAGGTGGTTTCAATAGAGAAAATGTTCCTGAGTATTTAAGGGATGTTTGCCCAAGTATGTTTGGAAGAATCTGCTCTGTAGATACTCCAGACAGAGATAATTGTGGAATCCTTCAAAATCTTCTTCCAAATGTAGATTTAGATAATAATTTGATGTTTACTAATAATACATTAGACCAAACACCAGTTTCTATTCCAGTTAGTCTAGTTCCATTTATGGAACATGATGATCAGACGAGATTGCAAATGTCTTCATCTCAAATGAGACAGGCAATTATGTTGACGAGTTTTGATAAACCAATGATTCAATCCGGATGCGAAGGATTATATACAGATTATACACAGTTTGTGAAAAGAGCTAAGAAGGATGGAGAAGTAATATTCTTTGATAATCATTATCTGATTGTATCATATGCAAATAAAGAAATAGATATTTTTAATGTATCATTGAGAAAGATCTATGTTGATAACATGGATATGACAAAAGTATACTTTAAAGTTGGTGATAAATTTAAAGCCGGTGATATATTGGCAGAAAGTAATTTCTGCACAGATGCTAAAATAAATATCGGAAAAAACTTATTGACTGGAGTCATGATTTATTATGGAAATAACTATGAGGATGGAATTGTTCTATCTGATAGGGTAGTTAAAGAAAAACTATTTACTTCTATTCATTATACAGACCTTTCTTTTGTAGTTCCTCCTGATAAGGTCCTTCTTAGTTTAGAAAATGATAAATATAAACCACTTCCTGAGGTTAATTTATCAAAACCAGAACGAATTGCAACTGGAGATCCTTATGCTATTATGAAAGGAATTCCAGAAGGACCAATTGATTTCTGCTCTATATTTGAAGAGCCAATCAACCTAAATACGAAAAGACCAATCTTAATTACAGATGTAAATATATATGCTAATAAATGGCATACTGGTGTTCCAGAATGGAATGCATTTATTGAATCTAAAATTGAAGAGCAAAAAAAGAAAGAGAAGAAACTCCAAGATGTAATAACCAAGAATTGTCCAAAAGATGTGGCAACTCAATTGATTAAATTACATAACTTGGATAAATATTCTCATGTAGGTAAGTATAAGATTAAGGGCGAAGAAATAAACGGAGTATATGTAGAACTATATGGAATGTATGCTAGACCAATCCAAATAGGTGATAAAATTGCAAATCGTCATGGGAATAAAGGTGTTGTTACCAAAATTATTCCACATGAAAGTATGCCTCAGTTAGAGGATGGTCGCCATGTTGATATTTGTATCAATCCTCTTAGTATAATCTCTAGAATGAATGTTGGGCAGTTATTTGAATTACATTTATCTAAGTCTTTAGAAGACTTAAAAATGAAATTATTGAAGATGATTAAGAATGGGAAGGGACAAGAAACTCTTCGTAAATATTTATTAGATTATATTGATATTATTGATCGAACAGAAGATAAATGGTATTCAAACCAATTTAAGGAACAACTGGGAGAAGTGACAGAGGATCTTGTAAATAATCTATGTCTGATTCAAGCACCATTTGAATCAGTTACAGATGATATGGTTAAACATGCAATGGAATTTACTGGAACTAAATATAAACAACCAATCTATGATCCTATTTCAAAGACAACTTTACAACAAGAAGTAGCAGTAGGTTATATGTATTTCTTTAGAATGGTTCATATAGCCGAGAATAGATTAGCAGCAAGAGGAATTGCCTCTTATGCTAGAAGGACTCTGCAACCTCTTGGTGGAAGAAAAAATAAAGGTGGTCAGAGAATGGGTGAAATGGAAACTGCATGCATCATCGCCCATGATGGAAAAGTTAATCTTAGTGAATTTTTAACAACTAAGAGCGATTGTATTGATTTGAAAAATCAGTATATTAGAAAGATGATGGAGACTGATTTCACTAAAGAACCTGAAGAAATTTCAGCGGTTCCAGAATCAGTAAAGCTGTTGAACTCATATTTAACCGTAATTGGAATTAAGAGATGAGAATGTAACTAAAGGGGGTAGAGATGGGTCTACCCCCTCAAAGAAAGGAGATGTGTAGATGTTTGAATTACAAAATAAATCACTAAACTTAGCTGATTGTTTAGATATATTAGTTGAGTTATATAAATCAGGAAAAAGAGAATTTATAGATTTAATCTATATTGATCCTCCATTTAATAGTGATAGAAATTATAATATTCCTTTTGAAGGGGGAGAATTATCAGAAAAAGCATTTGCTGATACATGGTCTAGAATTGGATATTTAGATCAACTTGATATGGTTTCTAAAATATCTCCTAGATTATATAAGTTTTTAGTTTCTATAGATCAAACAGATATTCCAAAATCTTATATTACATATTTAACAGTAATGGGAATTAGAGTTTTGTATATGCGAGAACTATTAAAACCTACTGGATCATTTTATTATCATTGTGATCCTACAGCATCTCATTATGTTAAGATGATGTTGGATATGATATTTGGAATGGAAAATTTTAGAAGAGAAATAGTATGGCAAACTGGATCTGGAAGTTGGGGAAAAAGTAGAGAAGGTGGAGAAGCATTTCCATATAATCATAATATTATTCTATTTTATGGAAAATCAAGTAAAACAACAACAAAAAAACATTTTACTCTTTTAACAGAAGAACAAGCGATAAGAAAATTTCCAATTGATGATAAAGATGGAAATGGACCTTATATATGGAATGTTCTATACAAATTTACTGATGAGCAATTAAAAGAAGGAATTAAAAATGGAACAATTAAGTGGCCAGAAAAAAATAAGTTTCCTGTATATAAACAATATTTAAGAAAACATAAAGGAAATCCAATTACAGATGTATGGAATGATATATCTCATATAATAAGAACAAGTAAAGAATGTCTTGGATATCCAACTCAAAAACCAGAGAAACTTTTAGAACGAGTTATTTTAGCATCGACTAATCCTGGTGATTTAGTTGCAGACTTCTATCTTGGTGGTGGGACTACTATTGCAGTTGCAGAAAAATTAGATAGAAATTGGATTGGTATTGATATTAATCCAAGAGCAATTGAAATTTCTGAGCAACGAATAAAGGATCTCGGAAAACAGCTAAAAAAAGATTTTATTATTAGTGGTATTCCAAAATCTTCTAAGGAATTAAGAAAATTAATAGAAGATAATGTATATGGTAAAGATAAAAATAGTAAATTTGCTTTAGAAGATATTGTATGTAAATATTATTTAAAAAATGTAGTTGGGAACGAGAAGAAAGTTGGAGATGACTCAATTGATGGAAGATTTACTTTTGATTTTAAAAATGAAAAACATTCAGGAATTGTTCAAGTCACTGTCAGTGGAAATAAAAATCATTTGAAAAATTCTTGCGAAACAATGGCCAGAGAAGGACATTCAATGTTAGTGTATGTTACATTCGAAGATAAGATTACAGATCCATTAATTGAACTTTCTAAAAAATATAAAAAAATTGGTGGTGTAGATAGAGTTCAATTGTTGAGTCTTGAAGATCTTATCGACAAGGGAAAACAATTTGACTTGCCTAAAGATGAAAATAGTATATTAGGATTTGATCTTTCACTAAAATAGATCTAAGTGATGGAGTATATCAATGTCTGATGAAAAAATAGATAATGTATCTACATTTGAATGTAATTGTGGTAGTAAAATAGAATATGTGATATGGAATGACGATGAATGCCCATATTGCGGTTCAATGAGAAACGAAACTGGAATTGGTTGTGGTAATGACGGAATTGATGTTATTATTAATAAAGATGCAAATATAAGATATATCTCAATAGGAAACTTTGAGGAAGAATGCGAACACTTATTAAAAGATGAAAATCACTCATGTATAAATTGTAATGAAGATTGTGATTATTTTATTCCTTGTCCATTATGTACAAACGATGAAATATATGATATACCATTTAGATTTGTCCCTGTAGGATGGTTTGATAATGGCAGAAAAGAAATTATAGATAGTAAGTATAATGAAATAGATAAATATACTGAGGATGGAATGGCTGAAAAACTAAGAGGTTGTTATAGTGCTGGAGATATGCATACTATTACAGTTCGTGGAGTAAATCAAGTAGAAATTGAACAAGGTTGTAAATTTTGTAATGGAACAGGAAAAGTAGACTGGATACAAAATATTACAAAGGATAGAAGAACTGATGACTAAAAGCGAACGCATAAAAATAAAACGACAACTTCAAAATTCTTATCATGAAAAATATACACACCCAAAGGAGAAAACAGAACAAATCAAATCAGTTTTAGAAGATAGAAAGTATTTCAAGATTCTAGAACTATTTGCAGGTGAAGGAAATCTAAGTAAAGTATATGAAGAATATTTATATACGGGATATGGAAATAAGGGAAAACTTTATTCTTATGATATAAAGACAACCAAAGAAGATAGTTTTCTATTGTTTCATAAGTTTATATATCAACAAGAAAAATTTGATATTATTGACATTGATCCATTTGGATATCCTTCAAAATTCTTTCCTGATATTTTCATGTTGATTGATAATGGATTTTTATTTCTAACATTTTGTAAACCAAATAAAGTTTATTCTAGTTCACATTTGGGTCTGCATTTAAAATGTTATTTTGGGAATGAATGCCCAAGACTAGATAATGTTCTGACAAGTGTTAAAAAATATAGTAACTTTCATTGGAAGGATGCAAATGTTATGCATGTTTTGGATCTTCCTGGTGTATGGAGAATTGCATTTTCAGTAAGTAAGGTTAGTCCTGTGGAATTCAGTTGGGGAAAGGTTGGTGACTTAAATGGGAATAGTAAAGGATAAATTATTACAGGATAGACAAAGAATAGAAGAAGAAATTGGAAAATTTACAATTCTTGTAGAAGATACATTTGAGTTAAAATATCTGCCATCTAAAGTTCTTATTGCAACAGACGATTGTTATTTTGTAGCACAAATCATGGAATCCAATGGTGGATTCAGGTTAGAAGATGTCACTTGGATTGTAGATGGAGCAACAAATTATAAGAAAATAGAAAGGAAAAGAATGTCAGATGAGTTCAGAAAGGACCTCAGAAAATATAGAGAATCAAGAAAGTCCATCGACGATTGAAGTTGCATCCGCGGAAACAAAACCCAGTGAAGGATGGACATGGTTATATAATACACCAAAGTGGCATTATTTTGTAAACCAGGAATCTCTTTGTAAAAGGTGGATTCTATTTACGAAAGGTGCATATTTAGAACCGGATATGAAATCACATCGTGGAGAATATTGTAAAATTTGTCAGAAAAAACTTAAAGCTATGAGGCCTAATTTATGAAAAATGAACGAATAATTATTAGTATCCCTGACTGTCATCACTCTCCTAGCATGGGAGATTACATTCAAAATGATATGGATTTTGAATTAAGCTCTGTTGGTTGTGGTACAACTGAATACATGGGTTATGGTGATATTAGATCTATAAAATCAATTCTAAAACATCAGTATGGAAAAATGTTAATAGAAAAAATGGATATTGCTTACACTAAAGACTTAGGATTTGAAGAAGAAGTAGACGAGGAGATTCTATATGAAAGACGCCACGGAAGATAAAAATATTAGTAAACCATATACGTGGGAAGAACTTGAAGCTGAATGGGAAGAAAGAAGACGAAATAAAAAATGGTATAACCACGCATGGGATTGGATTTGGTTTAAGATTTTATTTCATCTCAAACCATCTGAAATTAGATGGCAAATTAGAAGATTGAAATGTTACTTTATTCGTGGTAAAAATGGTTGGTCGGAAATTGATACTTGGGATCTTCACCATTATTTATCTGAGGTAATAAGTAAAAGTGTAAAACATTTGAAAGATACACACCATGGATTTCCGACCATGATTCTTCCTGATGATTATAGTTATGATTCAACATATGGTGATGATGAAAAGAGAAAAGAAATAGATGATGCATGTGCTAAAAAGTGGGTAGAAATGCTTGATACTATTTCTTGGACATTTATGGTCAATAGAAAAATAAGTGAAGATAAATGGTATTTAGTAAGAAGAGAAGATTTTAAAGATGAAGAAAGATATAATCAACATCTTAACTTCTGTAAAACAATGGTTGAAAAATATAATGAACCAGAAGATCCACATCACATTATGACAGACGAAGAAGTAAAGCGGTATGATGAAGGTTGGGAATATTTTAAAAAATACTATTTCTGTTTGTGGGATTAAAATATGTGGAAAGTACTAGCTAATAGATATGTTTTAAAAGAAGAAGATAAATTAGCAGGATCAATAGCTGATTGGATATTTAATTCTCATTATTGGATTGAGGATTATCCTGGTTATTATAAATGTGATTGGTGTGGTGCTTTTAAAACTAGTGCCATGTCAGTTACAAAAGACGATCCTCTTTGTCCAGAAAATCCTGCAATTAAAAAACTTATGGGAAAATAGCTATGGGAAAAGGATATTATTTCACGCTAAGTATTGAACTTCCAGAAAATACACAGAAAGCTAAAGAAGCATATACCAGTGAAAATTTTATTCAAGGTCTTAGAAATGAACATGGTTGTGACGTAGAGTTTGATAAAATCAATAATGGTAGAGCTGAGTATAAAGTATATATGTATGAAGGAAGAGAAAAGGTGGCAGATGGATAAAAAAGAAATTGCAGATTCATTAATGCCAATATTAAGAATGCTAGAACTAGGACAAATTTCACCAGGAAATGCATCATCATTGATTGCTAGTCATATTTTAGCTTTGTTTGAAGTATGGAAAAAAGAACAGGAGGAAACCCATGATCCTGTGTGAGTATGGGTGTGACCAGGAAGCAAAACATCAGTTTAAGAATGGTAAGTGGTGTTGTAGTTATACTGTAAATTCTTGTTTGGGTTTTAGAAGGAAAAATAGTATTTCACATTCAGGAAAAAAACAAACAAAAGAACTTGTTGAAAAAAGAATATCTAAGTTACGAGGAAGACCAGGAAGGAAATTAAGTGAAGAAGAAAAAAGGTTCATAGGTGATAGAACAAGGGGAAAAAAGCAATCAGAAGAAAGTAAAAGAAAAAGATCTGTATCATCTTCTGGAAAAAAGAGATCTAAAAAATTCTGTGAAGATTTAAGAAATAGAATGCTTAATGGACAAGCATCTCATATGCTTAAATTTAAAAAGAATCCATCTAAAAATGAAGTTAAATTAAGATCTATAGTTCAATCTATATATCCAAATTGTGAGTTTCAATGTCAAGTTCTTAATTACGCATTGGATGTTGCAATTCCAGAATATAAAATAGCTATAGAATATGATGGATGGTATCATTTTGATACACAAGAACATATTGAATATCATAATAAAAGACAAAAAGAAATTGAAAACCAAGGATGGTGCTTTATAAGATATTCTATGTTTAATAAACTTCCGGATTTAGAACGAGTAAGCAAAGATATAAAAATAGTAATTGAAATATTAAGGAGGAAAAATCTTGAATAATATCAATGATTTGCCAGATGTCCAACATTCAGAAAAACCTGAGTTTCCTTTATATATAAACTCTGTCGGAGTTCAAAATGTTAAGGCACCATTCTTTCTTGACTCAATGTATGGTGGAAGACATGAAATGGTTGCAAATATAACAATGACTACTGATTTAAAACCTGAACTGAAAGGAATCAGTATGTCTAAATTAACACGAACATTGATGGAATATTTAGATAGACCATTGAAACATAAGTTAATTAAGGAAATTCTAGAAAGGTTTAAAATAGAAGTAGAAACTAATTCTTGTAATAGTTCAATTAGATTTGATTTTCTTCTTCCCATTCAAAAGAAATCTCCAAAGAGTGGATGGGTATTTCCACAATATTATAAATGTATGTTTGAAGGGAGAATGGAAGGAGATGCATTTAAATTCTTTCAAAAAGTCCGTGTTCAATATGCCTCATATTGCCCGTGTTCTGCTGCTTTGTGTCAACATCTTGATGAAAATGATACATCTGGTTATCCTCATGCCCAGAGGTCCTTTGCAGAGGTTCTTGTTGAAGTTATTCCTCCCAATATTGTATGGTTGGAAGAGATTGTTAGTTTGGTTGAACTCTCAATCAGAACTATCCCATATCCGATTATCCAACGTCCTGATGAGCAAGAGATTGCAAGACTGGCTGCACAGAATCCTATATTTGTAGAGGATGCAATTAGAAAGATTTGTCATAATTTAAATGCTCATTCTCAAATTCATGATTGGATAATTAAATGTACACACGAAGAATCAATCCATACAAGTGATGCAATTGCAATTTCGTGGAAGGGTATCAAAGATGGATTTGATGGAAGGAAGTATTTATGACGTATTGGGAATTAGTAAAACAACTCCAAAAGGAATATGAAATCAAAATCTTTACATGGTTATGGAAAAAGAGATTAGATGATTTAGAAGCTAAAGTTGTAAAGGTATGCGGATGGAGAAGTGCAGTAATGGACCGTAGTGGTGGCCAAAGAGATAGAGCAACATTTTTATTTAAAATTAAATTCTTTAAACGGACATGGTATATATGATTTGGTTTGTATCCGACTATCATTTAAATCACTTCAATATAATTAGATATTGTAACCGTCCATTTCAATCAAGTAAAGAAATGGATGAAAAGATTATTAATAATCATAATGGAATGGTTGCACCAGATGATGAAGTCTATTTCTTGGGTGATTTTCAATTTGGTGGTGATTATGCCAGATATTATCCAAGAATGAATGGAAGGTTTACTTTCATTCAAGGAAATCATGATCGAGTAAATCCATTTAGAAGTAGACGTGGATTTTTAGTAAAAGAAATAAATGGTTACAAAGTTTTGATGTGTCATTGGCCAAGGTATGTAAGAGACTTCGATAAACTAAAGGAAGATGTAGACATAATAATTTGTGGTCACATACATGAAAAAGGGAGGTTTATTGTATGGAATGAAAAAGACATAATGATTAATGTTAGTGTGGATGTGTGGGATTTTAAACCAGTTAACTTTGATGAAATTATAAAAATCTATCCGAAGAAGGAGAATCGTGAATCATGGCTTTTGGAAATAGAATCAACAAATTCGCAGACAATTTTGAAAGTAACCCCCAAGCAACAGTGAAAAGTATGTTCTCTTCAAAAGCAGCAATTATTACATATGTAGTCGTTGCTTGCCTAATTGGATTGCTTTTCTTCAATCCAATTGTAATGGTTCCTGCTGGACATCGTGGTGTAGTTCTTAATTTTGGTGCTGTAGATGACAGGATTCTTGGAGAAGGAATCAATCTCAGAACTCCAGTTGTTCAGTCTATTGTAAAGATGGATACGCAGATTCAGAAGTCTCAGGTTGAAGCTGCGGCAGCTTCTAAGGACTTGCAGGATACTCATTCTATTATCGCTCTAAACTATCACGTTCAACCTGATAAAGTAAACTGGATTTATCAGAATATTGGTAAAGAGTATAAGGATAGAATTATTGATCCTGCAGTTCAGGAAGTTATTAAAGCAGTTGCTGCAAAATATACAGCTGTTGAGCTGATCAATAAACGAGAAATTGTTTCGACAGAAACAAAAGATCATCTTTCTAAAAGACTAAAAGATTATTATATTATCGTTGATGCTTTCTCAATCGTTAACTTTAAATTTTCTCCTGAGTTCTCCAAGTCTATTGAGGAAAAGCAGACAGCAGAGCAGAAGGCTCTTAAAGCTCAGAACGATCTTAAGAGAATCCAGGTTGAAGCTGAACAGAAGATCGCAACTGCAAAAGCAGAAGCAGAAGCTCTTAGACTTCAGAAAGATAATGTTTCTGAAAATCTTATTCGTCTAAGACAAATCGAAGCATCTATTGAAGCAATCAAAAAGTGGAATGGACAGCTTCCTCAGGTTTCATCTGGAGCAGTTCCATTTATTGATGTTGATAAGTATAAATATCCCAGACAGTAAGGATAATTTATGCCAAATCCCCAAACAGGTGGTTGGAGAATTAATAAAGAGAATAGCATCATGGATGGTGTACATAAATCTTGTCTTTTAATATCTCTGGATCATGCTGGGGAGATAAGAATACTCAAGAACAGATGGGGAACTACAAATGATATAGATCTCCATCTGCTTCTTGAGGTTCTTACTAAATCTCTAAGAACCAGAGTAATAGGATGTAATATTGATAATTTCAATATGTTCAAGTCAGCTATAGAAGAAGAACTTAAAGAAGAGATAATGAAAGTTCTATCAAAGTATGCGGTATTGGAGAAGAAGAAATGAATCCTGAAAAATATAAAAAGTTTAAGGATATTGCAAATGAGTATAAGATAGATATTAAATACGAAAACCTTAAGAATATTATATACTATGATGATGATAGTAATATTGAATGGAACCTACCAAATAATATATCGTCATCATCAGTCAAAGCATCTTTTAATGATATGGATTTTATTATTGGTATGGATGAAAATGAAGAGATGCATGTTATTAAAAATGGTGGTTCTGATAAATTTGAGTATATAAATATTAATATAATTATAAAAATGTTTATTA
>Ga0255346_1003504_pt1 | contig 18319 bp, 10 predicted proteins | sample wastewater_treat_FD_194410 | JGI IMG/M metagenome (GOLD analysis project Ga0255346, IMG submission 194410) | Wastewater microbial communities from Lulu Island WWTP, Vancouver, Canada - plant22 | ecosystem: Engineered > WWTP > Wastewater > Unclassified | place: Canada: Vancouver, British Columbia... | reverse complement strand
CCTGTGTTAATGCCCTAGCATATATGCTAGACCTCTATAAAAGCACAAAAACACCGCAATGCAAGAAAAAAGTTCAGCAACAGAAAAAAACTAGTGCTGCCATCTAGTCAAAGGCCAAACTCCAGGCTGCGCTCGTTGAGCGCAGAGGCTGTTCATGGCTGTTCGGCTTTCCCTGCACTCTCCAACCGTCCGTGTTCGTCCGTGCCCGTCCGTGTGGCTGTTCACCTCGCTTCCAGGTTTCAGGTTCCAGGTTTCAGGAAAAAACCCTTGCCCACCCTTGGGGTCTTTCCCTCTGCCCCCTTCTCACCCATCGCCCCACACCGCCCCTCCTCTCCCGCTTGCGTGCCCCTCATCCTGAACCCCGAACCCTGAACCCTCCCTCCCTGACCTGCACTCTCCAACCGTCCGTGTGGCCGTTCGGTTGCTCCGGTTCCGTTTCAACCCCAATGCGCCCGTCGGGCGCATCTACAACCCCCTTCGCCTTTTGCGTGAATGGGCTGTTTTTGGGGGCCGTTTTGTGCTCGATGTTCGGCAACCTATTTCATGCGGCCGGACGCATCGTAATGTTCCGTTCGCTCCATATTTCTGTTGTACCTTGAATACCCGGTCATCTGTCCGCTGGCATCATAATGTTCGGTCCTCTCCATGTTGCCATTGAATCTGGAATATCCCGTCATGCGGCCAGATTTATCAAAGTACTCCGTGCGCTCCATGTTGGCGTTCCACTTGGAACTTCCGGTCATCCCGGCGTCTGGATTGTAAAACTCCAGGCGTTCCATATGGCAGTTGTCCCTGCTGTAACCCGTCATCCGCCCATCGGCGTTGTAATGCTCCATCCTCTCCATATGGCGGTTGCGCTTCGAGTAGCCAATCATCGTTCCAAAAGAATTGAAATGCTCCATGCGCTCCATGTTCGAGTTGAACTTCGACCACCCGGCCGACGCCTCAAAACACAAGGCCGCCGTGCTGCAAAAAATAATCGCCAGCATCTTCCTCACAGCTTGAAACCGATTTCCTAATGGCAGGGTAGATACGGGCCAAGACTGGGTCAAACATTATTCACTGCGCCGGGGGAGGGTTCAAGGTTCGGAGAACGGCCTGACGGACCCGCCGGGAGGGGGCGAAAAACTGTGAAAAAAGTGTGCATAACTGATTCTGATTTTCAAAGAATTTTTTACCATTATATCCCATTGTACCTCAATGGATTACGGGAAAAGATTACAAAGTTTGTTAAGTATTAAACAGCCTTTTTAAAAATTAAGTACTTGTGGTGCAATGAGATACATTTTTGTCATCTAATGGTTAATTAACCATTAGATATTTTTTCATAAAATGCCTGATTTTATTGGGTTTTATGAAAGCAATGAGGCGTTTAATGGTTAATTAACCATGGAATAACGTCGCATAATATCGCTCTTTTTTTTGGGGGGTGGGTCAGGGGAACAGCAGGAGAAAGAGGTCAGAATTTAGAGGTCAGGGAAAACCGGCTGTTCCGATTTCCAGCGTGGACCGGCGGCGTCCCGCCGCCGAAAGGCTGTTCTGTAGCTGCGCTCGCCGAGCGCAGAGGCTGTTATCTTCGGTTTCAGGTTCCAGGTTTCAGGTTTCAGGAAAAACCCTCGCCCCCCCCCCCTTCGGTGCCTTCCCTGACCTCTGACTTCTGCCCTGACCTGCACTCTCCAACCGTCCGTGTTCGTCCGTGCCCGTCCGTGTGGCTGTTCACCTCGCTTCCAGGTTTCAGGTTCCAGGTTTCAGGAAAAAAACCCTTGCCCACCCTTGGGGTCTTTCCCTCTGCCCCCTTCTCACCCATCGCCCCACACCGCCCCTCCTCTCCCGCTTGCGTGCCCCTCATCCTGAACCCCGAACCCTGAACCCTCCCTCCCTGACCTGCACTCTCCAACCGTCCGTGTGGCCGTTCGACTGCTCCGGTTCCGTTTCAACCCCAATGCGCCCGTCGGGCGCATCTACAACCCCTGCGCCTGTTGCGTTAATTTTCTGATTTTTGGGGGACGCTAGAAGCCGGGTTGACTATTTAGTCCGATGCGGTATTATCCGATTTCGAACAATTTAAATTTGGTGATGTCATGACCCCAAAATCCACCGCGAAGAGAGTTGAAGCGGCCGGCGCGCCGCTGCCGTCGTCGAGCCTGTTGCCGACGCTGGGCCGCATTTATCAGGAGCTGACCACGCGCACCTATCTGCGCTGGAAACTGCCCGGCAGCGCCTGTCTGGCTCTTCGCTATCTGCATGTGCGCCCGGATGGCGCCGAACCGGGCGTGATGGCCGATACCGCCCGCGTGCCGCGCCAGACCATGACATCCATTGTGGATAATCTGGAAAAGCGCGGGCTGGCGAAGCGTCGGCCGCACGCGCACGACCGGCGGCGAATTATTGTTGTGCTGAGCGCCAAGGGCCGCCGTCTGGCGCAGGAAATTATAGACGATTTTCTGGCGGTGGAAACCGCAGCGCTGGCAGGCCTGAAGGCGTCGCAAGTGGATCGGTTGAGGGGTCTGCTGACCGGCTTTGCCGATGGGCTGGCGGAGCTGAAGCAATCGTAAGTTTTTATAGGACAAAGGACGGCAACATGTTTTTAGAGCGGTATTTGAGAGTCGCCGGGCCGGTGCTGGCGCTTGTGCTGGCGGCGGGTTGCGCGCGGTTCGAGCCGGCGCGCGTCCGGCGCGAGCAGACGGAAGCTTTCACCAGCAACCTGACGCAAATGGCCACGGCGGAGCTGGCGCGGCCCCTTTCGCTGGATGATTGCATCCGTCTGGCCATGACCAACAATTACGCGGCGCGCAAGGCGGACCTCGACCGCGAATTGTACCGGATTGGCAAAAATGTGGCGTTCACCGCGTTTCTGCCGAATGTGGGGGCCTCGGCCGGTTACAACTTCTATCAAAGAGAAATGCCGATGCAGCACGAGAAGGAATTCGGCAACGCCAACCTGAATGTCGGCATGCCGATTTTCATGCCGTCCACCTGGTTCCTGTATGCCGCCGCGCGCCACGGCTATGCCGCGTCCGGCGTGGCCGCCCACTATGTGCGGCAAGGCATCGTTCTGCAAACCACCGCCCGCTATTTCGATATTCTGGTGCAGCAGGACACCATCGCGGCGCTGGAAACCCAACTGGCCGCCGCGCGCGAACAGGCCGAACGCGTGAGCGGGCTGGCGAATGAAGGGCTTGTGGCGCGCTGGGAGGGCGCTCAGGCGCAATTGCAGGTGGATATGCGCGAAACGGAGTTGAATCGCGCGCGCCGGCAGTTGACCGTCCTGCGCGGCGAGTTGTTGCAGATGCTGGGCCTGTCGCCGATGGCGGAGATTGCCCTTTCCGGCGAAGTCGGCGAAACCCGCGCCCCAGAAGGCTCGCTGGAGGAGCTGGTGTTAAAAGCGCTGGAAATTCATCCGGAGCTGGCGCTGGCGGATCGTCAGGTCGTCATTCAAGAACATCGGGTGCGGCAAGCGTTCACCGCGTTTTTGCCGACGATTTCCCTGTTTTCGACCGGCACATGGACGGGCAACGATTTGGCGGCGCACTCGGCAAACTGGGTGAGCGGCTTTCAGGGCGTATGGACGCTGTTTGACGGGCTGGCGAACGTGGCGCGCTATCGCGCGGCAAAGGTGGAGCGCAGGCAAACGGAATTGCAGCGCGAAAACACGTTTTTGTCCGTGATTGTCGGCGTGGTGGCGGCCGAGGCCGCCGTGCGCGATGCCGCCGAGGGTGTGCGCATTCGCCAGCGCGCCTATGATGTGGCCGCCGCCAAGTGGGCCGACTATGACGCCAAAGCGCGCGAGGGCCTCATTCCCCTGAGCGACGCGCTCGACGCGCGCGGCGTGATGGATTTGGCGCAAGTGGCGCTGGTGAGAAGCCGCTATCAGGAGCGTACCGCCCTGGCTAATTTGGAACTGGCCATGGGCCTGACTCAAATCCCCGAAATGGCAACCGGTAACGAAAGTGAAACCCAACCATGAAAACATATACGCCCTCTTTTATCCTTTTGACGATGGCCCTCGCCGTGGGATTGACGGCAACCGGCTGCGGCCGCAAAACGCCCAAGCCCGAAGCCGCGAAGGAAAAAGCCCCGGAAGAGCTGGCGCTGATTATTCGCGCCATGCCCGCAGACTGGCGGAACTTTGAGCGACGCCTGAGCGTGCAGGGCACGCTGGAATCCAAGGTGTTCGCGCATGTCGCCGCCCGTACCGACGGCAATTTGGACACGCTGTGGGTGGATCGCGGCGATGCCGTGGTGGCCGGAGAAACACCGCTGTTTCAAATTGATCCCATAAGCCGCCAGAACGCGCTGACCATCGCCCAGCAGAACCTCGCCGTGGCGCAGGCGTCGCTCAAAGTGGCAAAGGCGTCCTCCGACAAAATCAAGGCCGAGGCCCGCAAGGCACAGCTTGATTTCGAGCGCTATGAACGCCTGCATCAGGAAGGCAATATCAGCCCCAGCGAATTTGAAAGCGCCGATGTCGCGCGCGCTCAAGCCGAAGCGGGCATCGCGGTCGCCAAGGCGCAGGTGGATTTGGCCGAGCGTCAAGTCAAGCAGGCCGAGGCGAACCTGGCGATTGCGGAAAAGAATCTGGCCGACGCCAAGGTCGTGGCCCCCATCAGCGGCCAGGTCAGCGCGCGTCTGGCCGAGCCCGGCGAGCAAATGTTCGTTGGCAAGGTGGTATTGCGCATTGACGACACCTCTCAGGTGGAAGCCGCCGCCTTTTTGCCCGCCCAGTACTACGGCGAAGTGGAGCCGGGGCAGACCAAATTCCGCCTGCAAATTGGCAATCAGGATGCCGGGATGCATACGGTCACCTACCGCAGCCCCACCATCAATCCCACCCTGCGCACGTTCGAAATCAAGGGGCGCCTCCAGAACGCCGGCGAGCTGGCCGTCCCCGGCCAGATGGCCGACCTGACCCTCGTCTTCGAATCCCGCGAAGGCCTCGGCGTGCCCTCCGCGGCCGTCCTCGTCCGCGGCGGCCGCCCCGTCGTCTTCGTCGCCCGCGACGGCGTGGCCGCCGCCCGCGAAATCGAAACCGGACTTCAGAACGACGGCTGGACCGAAATCCTTTCCGGCCTCGAACCCGGCGAACCCGTCGTCACCGAAGGCCAGACCCAACTCCACGACGGCATGGCCGTCGACGTCTTGTGATCCTTTGGATCTAACCACGGATAAACACGGCTGGACAATCCGACATGATCAGACCATCCCACTCCTCATCCGTGTCCATCCGTGTCCATCTGTGGTTGAATGCCGTTCTTCATCCCCTCCTCTTCACCCCGTCTTAGGAGTATCCCATGTTCCTCGCCACCGCCTCCACCAAACGCCCGATCGCGATGAGCTGCCTGCTCATCGCGCTGATCGGACTCGGCCTCAACTCCTTCCGCAAGCTCCCCATCGAAAACATGCCGGCGGTGGACATCCCCTATGTCGCCGTCCTCACCACCTGGGTCGGCGCCTCCCCCGAAGACATCGAAAAAGACGTCACCAAGCCCATCGAAGACGCCGTCTCCGGCATCGACGGCCTCAAGCACATCGAGTCCTCCAGCCTCGACAACGTGTCGCAGGTCATCCTCGAGTTCAACCTCGCGGTCGACGTCGACGTCGCCGCCCAGGACGTGCGCGAAAAAATCGACTTCGTTCTCAGCGATCTGCCCGAGGACGCCGACCGTCCCGCGATCATGAAGATCAACATCAACGCCTCGCCCATCGCCAACATCTTCCTCTCCGGCGACGCCCCTCTCGACGATCTCTACGACTACGCCGACAACGTGATCGCCGACCGCTTCGCCACCGTCCCCGGCGTCGGCGAAGTCCAGGTCATCGGCGGCAACGAGCGCGAAGTCTGGGTCGAACTCGACCGCGACGCCCTTGCCGCCGCCGGCCTCACCACCGCCGACGTCGTCGCCGCCCTCCAGGGCGGCATCCTCAACCTCCCCGGCGGCCGCATCCGCGAACAGGGCAGCGAATACGTCATCCGCTTCGACGCCGAATACGAAAACGCCGCCGACATCGCCAATCTCGAAGTCGCCAACCGCGACGGCGCCCGCCGCCGCCTCGCCGACCTCGGCACCGTCCGCCTCGCCACCGAGGAAGTCCGCCAGCGCGCCATCCTCGACGGCCGCCAGGGCATCGTCCTCAAGATCGTCAAGAAAGCCGACGCCAACATCGTCGCCCTCGTCCGCGAAATCCACCAGCGCTACGAACAGATCCGCCACACCCTGCCCGGCGGCATGGACCTCACATGGGTCTCCGACGAATCGGCCAACATCCGCGAATCCGTCAATTCCGCCGTTTCCGCCGTTTGGCAGGCCGTGCTGATCTGCGCCATCGTCCTCTTCGTCTTCCTCGTCAACGTGCGCACCACCGTCATCGTGGCCATCACGATGCCCGTCACCATCATCATCAGCTTCTTCTTCATGCATCTGGCCGGCCAGACCCTGAACATGCCCACCCTGCTCGCCATCGGCCTCTCCACCGGCGTCCTCGTCTCCAACTCCATCGTCGTCCTCGAAAACATCGTCGAGAAATTTGAAACCATGGAAAACCACTGGGAGGCCGCGCGCCTCGGCACCTCCGAGGTCGCCGTCGCCGTTCTCGCCTCCGCCGGCACCAACGTTATCGTCATGTTCCCCATCTCCATGATGTCCAGCCTCGCCGGCCGCATGCTCGCCCCCTTCGCCATCACCGTCCTCATCGTCAACGCCGCCTCCATCTTCATCAGCTTCACCCTCACCCCCATCCTCTGCGCCATGCTGCTGGAACCCCCCTCCAAACGCAAAAACAACGTCTTCACCCGCTTCGCCCGACGCTGGGACGCCGGCTTCCTCGCCCTCGGCCGCGGCTTCACCGGCACCATGCGCCGCATCGCCTCCAAAAAACGCTACAACCTCCCCGTCGTCCTCGGCTTCGTCCTCCTCTTCTTCCTCACCATGAAGTTCGCCGGTGGCCGCCTCGGCTTCAGCTTCTTCGAAATCGCCGACGAAGCCCGCGTCTTCATCCGCGTCGAACTCCCTCCCTACTACGACCTCGAACAAACCGTCGCCCGCATCGAAACCATCCAGGCCCGCCTCGCGGAATTCTCCGACATCGACCACATCCTGACCACCGCCGGCAAGGCCGAATCCATGAGCGGCCAGGCCTCCGAAGGCGTCTACATGGGCCAGATCGAGCTCTTTTTCAAATCCAAACTCGAACGTGACTGGACCATCCAGGACCGCCTCTCCGACATCCGCGACCTCCTCCGCGACGAAACCGACTGCCTGATTTCCGCCGCCGTCCCCGGCCGCATGGGCGGCCAGTCTTTCCAGATCGACCAGAATCTCGTCGGCGACGACCTCGATGTGCTTGATGCCACCGCGCTGGCCATCCAGGCCGCCCTGCGCGACATCCCCGGCGTCGACCAGCTCCAGACCACCGTCCGCGACACCAAGCCCGAAATCCGCGTCGTGCCCAAACGCCCCGTCCTCTCCGACCTCGGGTTGCCCGCCGCCCGCCTCGCCTCCATCGTCCGCGGCAACATCGAAGGCATCGAGGCCGCCGACTTCAAGCGCGGCGACCGCACCTACGACATCCGCGTCAAGCTCGCCGAGCAGGAAGGCAAGGACCAGATCCGCCAGTTCCTGCTCCCCGGCGCCGACGGCCGCCCCATCCCTCTCGAAACCGTCGCCGATGTCGTGGATGACCGCGCCAAGATCCAGATCTACCGCGTGGACAAGCAGCGCACCGTCAAACTCCTCGGCGACATCCGGGAAGGCTACACCATGAGCGGCATCGCCGGCGACATCCGCCGGACCCTCGACGAGCAGGATCTCCTGCCCCCCGGCTACACCTTCCAGAGCGCCGGCATGAGCGAAATGCTCGGCGAAGTCGTCTCCGACTTCGGCGAAGCCATCCTGCTGGCGACCTTCCTCACCCTCCTCACCCTCGCCGCCATCCTTGAATCCTGGAGCCGCCCCGGCTTCGTGCTGCTCACCCTGCCCATGGCCCTCATCGGCATCGTCTGGACCCTCGCCCTCGGCCAGTTCGCCATGACCATTTTAGTCCTGCTGGGCATGCTCATGCTCATCGGCGTCGTCGTCAACCCCGCCATCCTCATCGTCGACAAGATGGCCCAGCACATCCGGGAAGGCACCTGCCGCCGCGAAGCCATGCTCACCGCCATGGCCGAACAGTTCCGCCCCGTCCTCATGGTCATTCTCGCCTCCGGCCTCGGCATGCTCCCCATGGCCGTCAGCCGCGGCATCGGTTCCGAAAACCGCGCCGGCATCGGCACCGCCTCCGTCGCCGGCGTCCTTGTGGCGGGTCTTTTCACCTTGACCATTCTGCCGCTCATCTACACCTTGTTCACCGGCAAGCCCAAGAGCCGCCATACACAGACACCACAAAGCCCATGCGATGATTAAAACGGCACGATGAAAATTGTTCACTTGGTCAGCAACTTCCGTTGGACGGAGCGGGTCGAGCCCGCCGCCGACCTCGCCATCGCCCAGCAAAAACTGGGCCACGATGTCCGCTTCCTGTGCGGCCACAACAAAGGCGAACCGCCGGAAAATTGCGTGCAGGGACGCGCCGCCCGCAAACAGTTGGAGTTCGATGACCGCCTGATTTTCCACAAGCATTTTCGCTGGGCGGCCACGATGAAAGATTTGCCGCGCCTGAAAAAGTTTCTGGCCAGCTTCCAGCCGGATGTGATTCATGCGCACCTTTCCAACGCGCACCTGCTGGCGGCGCTGGCGTTGCGCCGCGCCGCCTCCCCGTGTCCGCTTCTCGTGCGCACCATCTACGGCCCGGAAGGCCCCGGATGGCCCCTGCGCTTCCGCTGGATTTCCTGCCCCGCCACCGATGGCCTCATCCTCGCCAGCGAAAAAACGAACCTCCCCGTCTGCGGACGCCTGGCCAACGCGCCCGAACGCATCGCCACCATTTTGCCCGGCATTGACGTGGATGAATTCGCCGATCGCCATGACCTCGGCAAACTGGAGAACATCACCGTTCCGCCGGGCGCGCTGGTCGTCGGGATGATCGCCAGCATCAACAAGCGCCGCCGTTTGGACCTCGCGCTCGAAGCGGTGGCGAAACTGGCCCCGCGCCATCCCAATCTGCATCTGCTATTCATCGGGCGCGGCACCCCGGAACTCTACATCCACGAGCCGGCCCGGCAACTGGGCATCTCCGACCGCATCCTCTACGCGGGCTATTGCCGCAACGACGATTTAGTCCGCGCCTTTCACACCATGGACGCGCTGATATACCCCATCCACGGCACCGACCCCTCCTGCCGCACGGTGCGCGAAGCCCTCGCCACCGGTACCCCCGTCATCGCCGCCAACCGGGGCATCATGGACGAGCTGATTGACGACGGCCAAACCGGGTTTCTCGCGCCATTCAGCGCCGACGGCCTGGCGGAAGCGCTGGAAAAATGGATTGCGCTGGGTCCCGGCGGGCGCGCGAACATGAGCGCCGCAGCAGCCGCGGACGCACGCAAACGGTTTTGCCGGGTGGCGCAGGCGCGCCGCGCGGTGGAATTCTACGAGCGCTTGCAGGCGCTCCCTGCCAAAGCCTAAAAAAACGCGCCCCGAATCAGCGGCGCTTGGACGCTCCACCCTTGCGCGCGAGCACCACGGGCTTTTCAAGCCCCTGAAGCAGAAACGGCCAGACCACAAAAATCCAAAACGGAATGGCAGCGGTCAATGCGTAATATGCGCCGTCTCCCTCAAAATACATCCCCACCAGACGCACCAGATGGCGGCTCATCAAAATTAAAATCACCAAGCCAACGCCAACAGCCACCAACCGATAGCCCCCCAGTCGTTCCGGCTCATAACGAATGTACGTGCGCTCCATGTACCCCGCGACGCCCAAAGCCAACAGCGCCCACATGGCGCGCGCGGTGTCGCGCGGGAAAAACCATGGCTCATCCGCCAACAACGGGCGATACCGCATGACCACCCACGCCAGCCCAAGCGCCAGCGCGACGCCAGCGGCCAGCCACCACGCCCAGGCCGCACGGTCTTCCACCCGCTCCATCGCCCAGCCCAGCCCCCACACAACCGGAATCGCCAAAATCACCGCGCCAATCACATCCAGCGGCGTATGCACGCCCAACACCAGCCGCGACGCCGCCATCAGCCCAATCCAAACCAGCGCCGCCACCCACACCCACCAACGCCGGGCCGCCGCCGCCAGCCCGCCGAACAACAGCGCCGTCGTCGCGGTGTGGCCGCTGGGGAAGGAATAGCCAAACGCGCCCCACTGAGCCTTGCCCACAGGCAAAATGGCCGCATCCAGCTCCCACGGGCGCGGCATGCACACCAGATTTTTCACCAGCGTGTTGAGCAAGTCGCCCAGCACCAGCGCCGCCCCCGCCCGATAAGCCAAACGCGCGCCAAACAGCCAGAAGACAACCGCCAGCACGGACCAAATCCATACGCTCTCGCCGCCCTCGGTGATGCGCAGGAAAAACTCCTCCATCGCCGGAGTTCGGTGGGCTTGCAGCCACTTCAATACTTCAAGACCAGATGCCGTCACGCCCATCCCTCCGGCAAGAAAGCCGTCATCATTCCGCCACCACCGGCAACTGCGCCGGCGCGATGCTTCTCAGCAGAACACTCATGATGGCCGCCGGCTCCAGCCCGACGCTTCCGCTCGCGCCATTGGAAACCTGCGGCTTGTTCACGGGCGACAGCTTCTCATCCAGCATCACCGTCAATCCGGGGGCGTGATAAATCCAGCCGCTCCCTTTCGGCACCAGCGCGTGGGTGGCGCCCGCGAACCGCCCGGCAATTTGCCGGACATCGCCCGCGACCGTAATGCGGAAAGCGTTGTCCGTCTGCGCTTCAAACTCGCTCTGCGAAACATACAGGCGCGGCTTGTCCCGATAGGGCGCGCCCGCCGTCGGGCAAAACGTGGCACAGTTGCCGCACTCGTTGCAGAAGTCCGTCAGCACCGCAGTCTGGAAGCCCTGCTCCAGCGCGAAACGCTGCGGAGCGCCCGCCACGGCATCCCCATTCGCCACCTCCCACGTCGCCAAATCCACCGTCAGCGGCTCGCTGCGATACGTGAGGAACGCATGATTCGGACACACGCTGGCGCAAATGGAACAAACGCGGTCACAACGCAAACAACGCTCCGCCTCGGCCTGCGCCACGTCGCGGCTCATGGTCTGCACCACCTCTTCCATCCGCCCGCGCTGATTCAGCGGCAGCTCTGGAATTTCCACGCGCCGGATGCGCGTGGCCTGCTTCTTGAGGTACGCCGTGAAATCCAAATCGCCCGTGCAGCGCATCGGCTCCGCCGCCGGCTCCACCCCCGCCGCACGACGGAAAATTTCGGCGGCAATCCGCTTGCCGTCGCCCTCCGCCTTCACCAGCGAAATCGGCCCGTCATTGACCGCGTCGCCGCCGGCGAAAACATCCGCCACCGACGTGACGCCGTTTTCGTCAGCCTCGATATACCCCTTGCGATTGGTGCTCACACCAATCTCCTGCACGAAGTCCAAATACGGCTTCTGCCCAATCGCCGCAATCAGCGCGTCAAGCTCCACCGTAAAGTCCGCGCCCGGCACTTCCACCGGACGCCGCCGGCCGGATTCATCCGGCTCGCCCAGCTTCATGGTGGCGCACCGCAACCCCGTCACGCGGCCATTTTCAACTACAACCGCCTTCGGCGCGGCCAGCTCGCGAATCGGAATCTGCTCCTCCAGCAAGCTCATCACCTCTTCGTGATGCGCCGGCATTTCTTCGCGGGTGCGGCGATAAATCACCGTCACCTCGCCCCCCAGACGCTTCGCCACGCGCGCGCAATCCATCGCCACGTCGCCGCCGCCAATCACCCCCACCCGGCCCTTCAGCTCGCGCACCTCCCCATCCCAAACCTGACGCAGCCAGCTAATGCCGTCAATGACCCCCTCCGCCTCCTGCCCCTCGATGCCCAGCGGCGAACCCTTTTGCGCGCCAGCCGCCACAACCACATAGTCATAGCCCGCCTCCTTCAGCCCCGCGAACGTCACATCGCGCCCCGCCGTTTGGCCAAACTGAAATTGAACGCCCGCCTCCGCCAAACGCCGCACATCGCGCTCCACCACCTCCGGCAAAATGCGATACGTCGGAATCGTCATCGCCGCCATGCCCCCGCCCTGCTGGCGCGAATCAAAAACGGTCACCTCCGCGCCGCCCTCGCGCAGGAAACCAGCAGCGGAAAGCCCGCATGGCCCCGCGCCAATGATGGCCACCTTGCACGCCCGCGCCGCGCCAACCTTCAGCGCCGGGTCCTTCCCGTTTTCCATGATGAATCGCTTCATTTCGCGAATCGCCAGCGGCTTGTCATAATGCACGCGCGTGCAGGTTAATTCGCAGTCGTGGTCGCACGCGCGTCCGAGGGTGTGCCCCATCATGTTGTCGCGCCGCACAATCGCCGCCGCTTCATCCACGTCGCCATCCATCACCGCCTGCATGTAAGCCGGCACATCCTGGCTGATGGGGCAAATATCCGTACACGGCGCCTTCACGCAGTCAAACAGCCCAAGCGGGCGGCTCGTCTTGGTCGTCTGCCGCACATACGTATCGCGCTGATACAGCTCATCCTTCTTCACCGCCTCGGCATAGCGCACCAAATTCGCCAGCGCCGCCGCCTTCACATCGCCGCCGCCCGCCCCATCCGCGCGCGCCAGAATGAACGCCGCCAAATCGGACGCCCCCGCGCCCGCCATCGCCGCCGTCGTTTCGGAAATATACTGCAACGTGCGCAAATACCCGCCCGGCCGCAGCAGGTCCGAGCTGCTCGTAATCGTCGTCATGCCGCACGCCAGCAAGTTGGCCACATTCCAGCAGTCCGCGCCGCCCGCATACGACATCATCAAATCGCCCTTGAACTCCTGCGCCAGCTTCGCCGCCAAATTCACCGTAATCGCCTGCAGCGGACGCCCGGAGAGATACATCATCTTCTCCTTCGGATTGAAAACACGGCGGTGATTCACCACCTCCAGCGTGTTCGACAGCTTCACGCCGAACTCAACACCCTTCTTCTTCGCCCGCGCCCGCAAATCCGTCAGAATCTTAATCGCGTCCGGATACTTCAAATCATGCCCGAACGCCTCATCCGGCACCGTCACCTGGCGGAAACCCAAATCCACGTTCAAAATCCGCCGCAACGCCTCCGGCCCCAGCAGCGTCGGGTTCAACTTCACATTCGTATGCAACCCCCGCTCCTCAATCAAATACGCCGCAATCCGCCCAATTTCATCCGGCGGACAACCGTGCATGGTGGACAGCGTCACGTTGTCCGACAACTGCGCCGGAATCTCCAACTCGCGAACCGCCGGATAAACCTCCGCCACCGCCGCAATCATTTCCTCCAGCGCCTCCCCCGCGTTCGCCATCCGCGCCAGAAATCCCTGCACGTTCGGCTTGAGAATCCCCTCCAGATTGTACCCCACGCTCATGTTGAAAATCATGCCCGGACGCCCCCGCAGCGCCAGCTTGTGCTGCAACGCGTGAATCATCACCCACGCCATCAGGTACTCGTTGAACGACTGATTTACCTTCAGCTCCTGGGACCACTCCACATTGTACCCCTCGTCCTGAATATCAATGCACGGCTTGGAAACCTCCAGCTCATCCAGCGTCTGAATCGTCTTCAGCTCGATAAAGCGCGACCCCGTCAGCCACGCGACAATAATATTCTGCGCCATCTGCGAATGCGGCCCCGCCGCCACGCCAAACGGCGTCTCCAACGGCTGACCATACAAAGACGTGCGGAAAGCATCCCCCGCCGCCGGACGGAAGAACAAATCCTCCGGCACGCCAAAAATGGACCCCCGCTCCTCCAGCTCTGCGAACACCCAAGGCGCCAACTGACGAATACTCAACGGCTGAAAACGATCAGACATGACAGCTCTCCTCTCACTAAAGAATCCTGTGCGCCGCAATCAGCCGACGCAGAAAGCCCATATTGACACAACCCCCCGCCCCCCCGCAAGCATCCATCCCATGAAGATGAAGAGGTCAGAAAGCAGAGGTCAGAGGTCAGGAAAAACCGAAAACCCCTTAACGCAAACGCAAATGACCGCAAACGAATAAAATAATTTCTCTGTTCGGCTGTTCCCCCAAAAAAATCTCTTCCCTGACCTCTTTTCCTGAACCCCGAACCCTGAACCCTTTCCCCCTCCTATGCCCGCCGTCCGCAGGACGTGGTGTAGAGGCTTTCTTTTGCTCCCCTCCCCCCCCCCCCCTCACCCCCGCCAGCCGCTACCGCAAACGCCCGGCGGGCGCTCCAGCGCCCGCTCCTGACGCGGAACTCTTCGCCGCCAGCTCCACAAACCACTTCAACGCCTCCGTAGTATGCGGGAGATAAGGGTCATGCGCCCCATCATAAGTCTCCATCCGCACATCGCGGAACCCGGTGGCTTCCAGCGAAATACGCACCTTGTGCCCCGACTGCACGGTAGCCACGGTATCCTGTTCGCCGATGCTGAGAAAAACCGGGACCTTTCGGAATTCGGCGCGTCCGGGCCGGTAGGTGGCGAGTCCTTTGCTGGCCATGTCCTGATTGCAACCGCCCATGTACATGCCAATCAGATTCCATTTGTCACGGCAGAGAATGGCGCCCAGCAAGCCGGAGCGCTTGGCGCCGCCGGAGAATCCGCCCGTGGCAATCGGCCACTGCCGCGCGCCGGGGAAGGCGGCGTCGAGAGCCATCAGACCGGCCTTGGCCATGGACCAGCGCCATTCGGTGCTGTCGCCGGAAGGCGGGGCATGCGGCCCATCGCCCGCGATGACAATCCAGCCGCCGGCGTCGCGCGCGGGGTCCAGATAGAAGTGCATGTGGTCAATGGATGACGCGTTGACGGTGGCTGAAACAAGCAGGATGCGCCATTCTTTCCGGGGGTCGAAATCCTGCGGCAGCCAAAGGCCGACAACAGCTTCCGTCGCCTCGTTCTTGGATTTTTTCAGGGCCTTGATGCTTTCTTCGTCCAGCGGAACATGGAACGTCGTTTTCTGGCCGAGAGGAATTTCTGTTCCGGCTACGGTGATTGGCCCTTGGGACGGAGCGGATGTTCCATAGGAGGCAGCGCCCATGTCAGGCGCAGGCGTGGCGAATTCATCCGCCGCCGGAGCGCTGGCCATCGGCCCCAATGACTCATCCAATAGCGCCTGGTCACCGGCGGAAAGAGCGGTTCGGGGAATGCGGATAGGCTCACCGGAACGGTTTTTCAAAATGACCTGATTCCCGGACAATTCAACAAAAGCCGCCATCAATTGCTGGCCGGAGGCGGACGTCCAAACGCGGGGACGGGAAAGGTCAGAAGATTCGCTACTTGCGACACTCTCCATCGGCCCGAACGACTCATCCAGCAGCGCTTGGTCGGCGGCGGAAAGGCGGTTCCGGGGAATACGAATGGACTCACCCGAACGGTTTCTCAAAACAACCTGATCTCCGGACAGCTCAACAAAAACCGCCGCCAATTGCTGGCCGGAAGCAGCCGTCCAAACGCGAGGGCGGGACAAATCAGCAGATTCGGCCACCGCGATACCCCCCAGCAAGACCACCCCAATCCATAATGCACACAAACGTTTCATGCCACCATTTCCCATTGATGCAACAAGCCGTTTATGCCCCAAACGCCCCCATCTGGCCAGAGAAAACCACCGCCACCAACGGCGCATGCCCGCGCCGTCCGCCTGTTCCCTGAACACTCGTTCCCCCTTTCCAGCCGGCAGATAAAGCGTTTCTCTTGGCAACTCTTTTTCAGTTTGGCCGATGGGGCGCGCAGGAGTAGACTCCCCTCCAGCCTTCGGCGTATGCCGAAACAGAATCAAGAACAGGAACGGCATCATGAAGAGATTGATTGGGTGGATGGCGGCGATTTTCGTCTTGAGCGCAACGGCATTTGGCGAAACCGGAACCGGGAAAAATCCGTTTGCCAAACCAGACACGCGTGCGGTGAATGCAGGCGGGACGAGTGCCACGGGGATACTCCACCGGATTGCCGACGGAGGCTTTGAGCGTGATTTTGAAGTGGCGCTGGATGAATTAAGCGTGTCCGCACGGGGCGGACGTCAGGTCTCGCGGAGTGTGTCGAAAGCAGGCTCGCTGGCGGACATTCGCCGACGGGCAATCCAGTGGAATCAGGACACGGGCGAAGACGTTGAATTGGTTCTATATGAAGTTGGGCAAAAGAGAACCCCGTATTCCCGGCGGGTGTTGACCAAGCAGGTGCTGGTGCAGACGGAGGCCGGCACGGATTTGCGCGATGCGGCCGCGAAAGCCGGCGGGAACATCCCCGTGCAAGTGGACTATGCGCCGGGGTTTTACTTGGTCGAGACCGATGAAATTGGCGGGGCATTGAATCTGGCGGAACAGCTTCGCGAGCAGCCCGGCGTATTGGGGGCCGACCCCGTTCTGGCGCGGTTGCGCCAGAAAAAATGGGTGCCGAACGACACCCTGTTCTCCCAGCAGTGGCATCTGCAGAACGCGGGTCAGGGCGGCGGGACGGCGGGCATTGATGTCAATATCACCGACGTATGGGATACCTATCGGGGTAGCAACATCCTGATTGGGATTGTGGATGACGGGCTGCAACTCACGCATACGGATTTGTTCCAGAACGTCAACACGACCCTTGACTGGGATTGGAACGACGGGGATGGGGATCCAAGCCCGGTTCTGAGCAACGATTGGCATGGCACTTCCTGCGCCGGGGTGGCGGCCGCTCGCGGCCATAACGGGCGGGGCGTATCCGGAGCGGCGCCGTATGCCACGCTGGTGGGGTATCGGCTGATTGGCGGAGAGGCCACCGATGTGATGGAAGCTTCGGCCATGACGACCAACAATCATCTGGTGCACCTCAAAAGCAATAGCTGGGGGCCTTATGACGACGGCGTGCTGGAGGGGCCCGGTCCGCTGACCCGCGCCGCGTTGAGCAATGCGGCGACCACCGGCCGCGGCGGGCGGGGAACCATCCTTGTATGGGCCGGGGGAAACGGGCTGGAGGAGTATGACGACTCCAATTACGACGGTTATGCCAACTCAATTTATACCATCGCGGTGGCCGGACTGACCGATAGCGGAAAGCAGGCATGGTACAGCGAACCGGGGGCAAACTTGGTTGTGACCGCTCCGTCCAGCGGTGGCTCCACGGATATCATCACCACCGACCTGATGGGCAAAAACGGGTACAACCCCGACCCGGAATACCCCGGCGATCTGCAGGATACCAACTACACCAAGACGTTTGGCGGCACCTCGTCGGCCACCCCGCTGGTTGCCGGCGTTTTGGCGCTGGTGCTCGAGGCCAATCCGAATCTGGGCTGGCGCGATGTACAGGAGATTCTGATTCGATCCGCGACCAAAAATGATCCGTCGGATGCCGATTGGCGGACCAATTCCGCCGGAATAGCCTTCAACCATAAATACGGGGCTGGTCTGGTCAATGCGCACGGCGCGGTGGCTCTGGCGAAAACATGGGAAAATCTGGCGCCTCAGGTGCATGCCTCGGTGGTGCGGACCAATGTGAACCGGGCGATCCCGGACAACAATCCCGCGGGCATCACGCAAACATTCACGCTGTCGGTGACCAATCTGCGCGTGGAGCATGTGACCGTGACCTTCGATGCCTCGCATACCTACCGCGGGGATTTGGCCATTACCTTGACCTCGCCGTCGGGCATGCCAAGCCGCCTCTCGGAGCAGCACAACGATTCAGGCGCGAATTACTCGGCCTGGACATTCAGCAGCGTCCGTCATTGGGGTGAAGAAGCTCAGGGAGAGTGGACGCTGAACGTGGCCGATCTTGGCGCAGGGGATACGGGCACGTTTCGATGGGCGCGGCTCGATTTCTACGGGGCCCCGCTGAATGACACGAGCACTCCGCCGCCGGTCATCCAGGCCGCAAGCGACATTCAGGCGACGCAGTTCAACGCCAACTGGCTGGCCTCCGCCGATGCCACGGGTTACATTCTGGATGTGGCAACGGACGAGACGTTTTCCACCGGCGGCGGGGGCGAAGTCACCACCCATATCAGCGAAAACATCCAAAGCTGGACGGCTCACACAAGTTATGGAGCCTGGACGCAAAGCATTCCGGCGGGAACCGTGAACATGACCGACTGCCTTGTTTCGCCTACGGCGGCGGCAAGCGGGGTCGGCTCGACCGGACGGGTGCAGATGAAGGCCGGCACCGGCATATTGGAGTTGCCAGCCCTCAACACGGTCGGCACCGTCACGATGAACATCGCGGCAGGCGCAGCGGGCCGCACCGTCAAACTCCAGAAATACAACGGCAGCACGTGGGACGAGCTCACCACGTGGTCGGAAATTGGGCTAA
>Ga0255346_1003500_pt1 | contig 18331 bp, 13 predicted proteins | sample wastewater_treat_FD_194410 | JGI IMG/M metagenome (GOLD analysis project Ga0255346, IMG submission 194410) | Wastewater microbial communities from Lulu Island WWTP, Vancouver, Canada - plant22 | ecosystem: Engineered > WWTP > Wastewater > Unclassified | place: Canada: Vancouver, British Columbia... | reverse complement strand
CACAAGGTCATAGAAACGTGCGGTCTGCGAGCTGTCCATCATGAACTCATAGACGATCGTCTGCTGAGTTTCATAGTCAAGACTGCGGAGCGTTTCGGTGGTGATACCCGTGGACTTTGCGACCTCGCCCAACTCAATGTAGATAGAGCCTTTCTGCCACAGTTTGTCGAGGGCTTCAAAGACAGCCTTTTTGTCATCATCGTTTTTCACGGCAACCTGTTCAAAAACTGCTGTCATGCTGTTTTTGATCTCATCGTCCATAGCGGAAATACTGTCCTCGGAGACACCGAGGATCTTTGCGACTTCCGCAAGCTGAACATCATTCATCATCTTCATCATCCTCCTCATCATAGAAGTCATCGTCCTCATCTTCATACGCCATTCTGTTGTTTTCAACCAACAGCCAGAATAAGCCCTGAAATTCTCTGGTAGAAAGCAAAACAAATCCGTCACTGTTGGTATTCCGTAGTATCCAGTTCTTTAGATACACATTTCTCTCTACCAATTCCTCAAGATTTTTTTCGTCTATCCTCGGAAATATCATCGAACGACAACTCCTGCTTTCTTTCATAGGTGTTTCTGTTGATCTGTCTTATAAGATCGTAGAAATACCCCTTGCCAACATCCAACTTGATGTAGTCCGTTTCATCGTTCATTTCTTGTCCCACACCGCTTTCCACTGGAAGTAAGTTCTGCCCTTATATGTGGTTTCCTCAATTTCGGGATAGATCACGCTGCGCCGTCCCTTTGTAAAAATAGAGGTAGACTTGCCGTTCAGCAGATACTTCACCTGAGCTGAGGACAGCTTTACGCCATAGACATTGCCGACACTCATACCACATTTTACCTTGCAGTAAAAACCGTATTTACCGCTGATAATATCTCCGCCGCATTTCGGGCATTTGCCGATAGGTTCGTGATATTGGCTTGCAAGAGAAACCGACTCGTCCTTTACACCGTAGTTACTGCACATCGCCTTTACAAAACGCTCTATATCCTGCATAAAGCTGATTTCGGAATAATCACCGTGTTCGACCTGCTGCAACCTTGTTTCCCACTGTGCCGTGAGCTTCGGAGACTTCACTTCATCGGGAACGACGGCAATAAGCTCCTTGCCCTTATCCGTCGCCCTGAGCTGTTTGCCGACACACTCCACATAGCCGTTTTTCACAAGTGCTTCGATAGTAGCGGCCCTTGTGGCAGGAGTGCCGAGTCCTTTCTTTTCGGTGTCCTCGTCATAGTCCTCGTTTCCGGCTCTCTCCATAGCGGAAAGAAGTGTGTCCTCAGTGTAGGGCTTCGGGGGAGAAGTGAAGTGTTCGCCCTTGCTTGCTGCTACCATGAAGGTCTGTCCCTCAGATACCGCAGGCAGAGCCTTTTCCTCATTCTTCTTGTCAGACTGCTTGGCATAGGCTTTCCAACCCGTTTCAAGCACCGTGCGGCCCGTTGCCGAGAACTCCGTACCGTTGCAGATACCTGTCAGCTTGACCGCTTCATATTTATGAGCCGGAGCCGTCGCACAGATCAGCTTTGTGGCGATCAGCGTAAGGACATTCTTTTCACCCGACGGCAGAGAAGAAAGGTCAGCCGTAGCGATACCGCTTGTGGGTATGATCGCATGATGTCCTGAAACTTTGCTGTTGTTGATGACCTTTGAAATATCGGGAGTATGCGAGATACCGAACCCGAAGTAGGTATCACAGAGCTTTGCCACATCGAGAGCCGTCCACACCATATCATCACTGAGATACTGGCTGTCGGTACGGGGATAAGTGACGAGCTTGCCCTCATAGAGCGACTGCGTATAGTCGAGCGTCTGCTGTGCCGTATAGCCGAAAGCCTTGTTAGCTTCTCTTTGGAGCGTGGTCAGGTCATAGAGCTTCGGCGCTTTGTCCGTCTTGACCTCACGCTTTACCGAGCTGATTGTGACCGATTTGCCGTCACAGGCAGAAACGAGCGAATCAGCGGCATTTTCATCGTCAATTCTTGCAGAAAGAATGAAGTCACCGCAATTCAGGTCAGCGGTATAAAACTTCTGCTTCACGAAGCCGCCCACCTCAGCATCACGCTGAACGATCATTGCAAGTGTTGGTGTCTGCACACGCCCAATATTGAGCTTGCCGCCATAGCGAACGGAAAACAGTCTTGAACCGTTCATACCCACAAGCCAATCCGCCCTTGCACGGGCATAGCCTGCATTGAACAGATTATCGTATGCGGACATAGGCTTCATCGTTGTGAGTGCCTTGCGGATAGCCGACTCTTCAAGGCTTGATACCCATAAACGCTTCACAGGCTTGCGGCACCGAGCCATATTGTAGACATAGCGAAAAATGCACTCGCCCTCACGGTCAGCGTCCGTTGCACAGATGATCTCTGTCACATCGTCCTTATTCATAAGGCTTTTCAGGAGATTGTACTGTGCCTTTGTGCTGTCCGTAACCTGAAACTGCCAGTTTTCGGGAATCATAGGGAGCTGTGAAAAGCTCCACTTCTGATTCCAGCCGTTACCGTAATCGTTCGGATATTTCAGCCCGACCAAGTGACCGACACACCAAGAAACTATATAGCCGTTTCCTTCGGTGTAGCCTTTCTTTGTGGACGAAGCTCCGACAACGGCAGATATTGCTCTTGAAACACTCGGCTTTTCACCGATGATAAGGATACTCATCGCAGATCACCTCTGAGTCTGAAATACACCTCTGTTGTGATATGCACTGGAATGATGTAGTTAGGATATTCCTCACCGATATATTCCGCTTCTCTGAGAGCAGCGATCACCTTTGCAGCAGTCTCCTTATCGACTTTGAGCCACTCACGGATCTGCTTGTTAGAGGTGTACTTGTCAAGGGAGATATGATAGATAAGCATATCCATATCCCTGTCCGAAATGCCGTCAACCTTAACGGAATCAAGCGGTGCGAAGTTGTGCATACTCACCGTAAAAGTGGGCATATTCTCCTTCTTAGGTGCAAGGCACTCATCATCAGGCTCGTCCATGTTATCGTAGAACCTGAACTCGTCCTCATCATCGTCAAGCTCGATGTCGTCCTCATCGTCGCCGTACTTCTCACGGAAACGCTCGTTGACCTCGCCGTTGCTCTCACCGACCTTATAGGAAAGATAAGCGATGCCTGCCACAGTGCCGAGTCCCACGATACCCTTAATGATCTTCTTTACGTTCATTTTGATTACCTCCACTTAGTACACTACGGGATCGCCGTAGTTGATTTTCTTGATTGATTTGATGTTTGCTCCGAGGTCAAGACCGTTCCAGTTGTAATAACCCCAAGAGCCTGAGAAAGCCACGCAGGACGGTAAGTTATAATCATCGTAGATAAACTCCACGATACACTTACCGCTGCCGCCGAAGTTGTGATACTTGCCCTCGCCATCGTCAGCCCAGCCCTTGCTGTCGCACTGCTTGACTGTGAACTGTGTGCCGTTTTCAAGCTCCACTAAATATCTGTCACCGTCCAAGCCGTAAAACAGCCCTAACGCTGCACAGTAGTCACCGTATTCATCACGGCGGATTCCGGTATCGGTAATAGGATCAACGATAGAGCCATAAATTGCACCCGAAGCAGGTTGAGCTTTCAAGCCCGACGCTCTTTCTCCTGCAAAACAGTTTGTCCAGCCGTCCTCATAGGGGAACTCATAAATGACCTCTACTGTTTCCGTCTTGCCGTCAGCACTTGCGGAAACTGCGGTATAGCCGTCCTTTTCTACATCTGAAAGAATAGGCTCGACCGACACCGTGTATTCCGTACCCTCACGCAGACCTGTTATGTAACAAAGCTCATTGGATTTGAACTCAAAATACATATTGACCGCATAAGCGTAATCATCATCGTGAGCCGTGCAGCTCACATAATAATCACGGTCAGGCTCGCCGTCCCAAGCCACTTTCAGGCAGGAAACAGAAATTGTCGAAACATTCAGGTCATTGACCGAAAGCTCCTGCACTTCGGGTTCTGCCGGAGTTTCTGAAAACTGCATGATAAAGCCCATTACAAGGCTCAGTGCTTTTCGCTGAAATTCAGGATTGAACATCGCTGTCACGCTCCTTCTGTGATCTCAGGAGCATTGTTGTCAGCAGATACGGCACTACGATCAGAAGTGCAAGCACCGCTGTCACCACCAGTATCACAGGCAGATGTTCCATTAAGGCTGCGTAGTCTATCACGTTTCTTCTCCTCTTTCTCTTTCGCTTTCATTTCCTTGACAAAAGCACGATATTTCGCTGTATATTCGTAGGACTTTCCGAAAATATGAACGGCAGCCTTGTAAAGATTAGGCTCATGTTCCTCGATGACCGCAAGCTCCTCGGTGATGTGTTTGCTGAAAGGACACCCGACACAGCCCGTCCTACGCAAGCCATACTCGGTATAGCAGCGAGAGTGCGTCACACCGAACATTTCTTCATAATCACGCTTATCGCCGTCCGTGTACCAAAATACAGGACGGAAGGTGTTGCACCCCTTAGACTTACACTCGGAGAAACAGGTCTTGAAAGCTGCGGAACGGATACCGCCCTCAGACTGCCTGATACCCGTAATGTCAAGGTCAGCATCGTGTTCCTTGACGATACGCTTTGCTGGTTTCTTTTTTGAATACTCACAACACTTATTGGAAATGGGGAAATCCGGCGGATTTGCCATGATGAACTCTTTGAGGAAGCGGTTGCGATAGATTGAAAAACGGCTTATCTTCTGGATACCGTCCTTGTCGGAGTATCGTTCACCGCACCACCATTGCAGAGCTGTCTTGCACCGAGGATATTTCTGTAAGAGGACTTCCAAAGGCTCGTCCTCCCACTGAAAACCGTGAGCCTGCAAACGCATCATCTGTTCGGAAACATATTTCGACAGGAAAGGAACACCATACTCCTTAACGCAAGTCGGGATAGGCTTATCAGGCTTGACACGCTCAATGGTGATACCGTATTTCTGTTCAAGAAAGTCCAAATGCTCCTTAGTTGCGGAGTATTCAAGCCCCGTGTCTATCCAGAAATACTTGACTTTGCCGTCCTCATCGACCTTGTGGATCAGGTCAAGGACAATATCGCTGTCCGAACCACCGCTGATACTGCACACGGCATCATAAGACCGCATCAGGATACGCTGTGCCTTGCACATACTGGTATAAATGGTGTAGTTATTGTTGTCAGCACACTTGTTCAGAGCTTCATCAATCATTGTGAAGCCCTCCCAAGATGTGGGCGATCACATCGACCGTCCAACCGTTGCCGATACACTTATATCGCTGGGTATTGGAAATGCCTGCGGTATAGTTGTCGGGCAGAGTTTGGAGTCTTTCGGCTTCAACAGGCGTGAGCTTTCGGATCACATAATCGCCGTCAGGAAGGTCTATCTTATACAGACCTGTCTTAGCACCTTGACCGCCGCCGTTGGCAGAGAGTGTGACAGACTTGCCGACCACGGAGTAAATACGCTGTCCCTGTCCGCCCTTGCCGTAATGACCGATACGAACGGGAGTTGCGACCGCTGTTGTACCGCCGTTGAAGCCTGGATTTTTTATGATCGTCGCTTCACCGTACTTGTGATAGCCTGCCATGACTGTGCGGGACTTGTCCGTACCCTGATATGTATTGATCGGGATAGGCTCTGCGACCATTGTCCGCTGCTTGCGCCCCAAAGTGTTATACAGTACCGCACCGTCATAGGAAGCGGTCATACAGTAGGACTTGTCCTGCCAAGCAACTCCGCTTTCAAGCACATCTTTCAGCAGGATACCCTTATCCGCAGGAAAAGAAGCAAACGGAATATTCGTCCAGTAACATCTTTTCCTATTCTGCGCTGAAACAAGCGCCGAGTTGATCATGATAGGCTCAACACCGAGCGTTTTACTGATCTCGTGCTTGATACGCTGATGAACGGAGTAGTTGTTTTCGTAGAGGAAATACTTACAGCCGGATTCCTCTAAGGCTCTCACATACTCCTTGAAGAGCCTGAACCCCTCGCCGTTGCAGTCAACCTCTCTGTCCTTTTTGGCGATAGACCAATAGGTGCAGGGCGAACCGCCGAGCAGAAGGTCATACCCCTGAAACTTCGTAAAGTCGCCGTCATAAACATTCCCGTGATGAACGATTACGGGGAAATTGCGCTTTGAGACTGTGACGGCATATTTGTCGATCTCAAACGCATCATAGCACTCCACAGGTATGCCTGCCCTCTGTAAAGCAAGCATACCGCAGGAGATACCGTCAAATAAGCTGAGTACCTTCATTAGACAAATTCTCTCTCTTTTCTCATTGTCTTATGTTGTCTGTTCTGTTGTCGGGAACTTTGAATTTTATAGAGCGTAAATCTTTCTGCGGAATTACAAGTAATACAAAGTCATTCTAAGCCCGTAAAATCGACACTTTTAAGCCCTGGAAATGAAAAATCCCCGAAAATACGGGGAAAGAATAAATCATCAAAAACGCTCGTTTTGGTAGATTGTTGGTAGACGGGCATAGGAACAGTAATTTGGTAGACAACCATAAAAGTTGGTAGATATAGCTGTTGACAGGCAAAGAAATAGCGGACGATGTTTCATTTGAAGTGAAGCACCGTCCGCTATTTTTTTATAACCGAATATGTATTGTGCTTCTCGGTGACGAGGAGCATTTTTTGTTTCAGGAGGAATATGCTATGCCGAAGCTCAAAAAGAAACTGACAGGCAATTTTACGATCATCAGCAATGTGGTTCTGAGAGACAGAAGAATGGGCTGTACCGAGAGAGGTGCGTATGTCACGCTGATGTCTATGGCAGATGACTGGAACTTCTCTATCAGAGGGCTGGCTGCAATCATGCCCGATGGTGTTTCCAAAATCTCTGCTGCCCTGAAAAAGCTCGAAACATTCGGATACCTCCGCCGTGAACGTGTCTTTGAAAACGGCAAGATCAAGGATTGGGTGTATTACATCTATGATGAGCCTTGCAACGGTACAACGCCGGACAGTGGCGATGTTGAAAACTCTGATTTTTTTGATTCACAAGATACGGATTTATCAGATACGGATAATCAAGATGCTGAAAATCAACATCAAGAGGAAACACATCTTGAAAAGCCGCACGATTATATAATAACAAAAGAAGAAAAATCAAAAAAAGAAGTATCATGTGATCAAGTATCAATCGATCAATCCCCCTCCCTCCGAGGAACGACTGTTGAAAAGTCCGCTGATGATGGACAGATGGACGGATATATCCGGGAAAAAGATATATATACCGAGGTAGTAAAGTCCAACATCGAATATGATGACTATGCTTTCTGGGCTATGGATTCTGACGGATACATGACCGTAGATGAACTTGATGAGATCGTTCAGATGATCGTGAGGGCGATATGCTCCGGAAAGAAAACAGAGCGTATCTGCGGACAGGACTATCCCCGTGAGGTCATCAAATCTGCGATGCTGAAAGTTGACAGGGTATGCCTTGAAAACGCTATCGAGCAGATCAAGCAGACCGATAACGTCCGCAATTATGAGCGTTACCTCATCAGCACTTTGTTTAACGAAGCCAACGGCAGGAACTTCAAGGAGAATGCCGAGACCAGAAACGTTGAGTATGCTGTGAAAAGGGATTTCGGGTATTAAAAAACTATTTCCCGAAATCAAAAAAATCTTGGTTTCGGGAAATAGAATATTGTCGCTGTTATCTTAGACCATTCTCGATTTCTTCTATGCTCGGAAGTGAACCCTTAAAGTCATCGGGCAGGAGCTTTGAAAGCTCATATTCCGATATGCCGAGTGGAAGGTCGATCCCGTTTACAGCATACTTCGCAAGTACATTATCCTTCGTCTTGCAGATAAGCAGACCGACGGTGCGGTTGTCATGTTCATCACAAAGCAATCCGTCAACCGCAGATACATAGGTCGAAAGCTGACCGATGTCTCCCGGCTGGAACTCTCTCACCTTGACCTCGATCACAACATAGCAGTGCAGCTTGATGTTATAGAACAGCATATCAATAAACTGCTCCGTTTGACCTACCACGAGACGATACTCCCTGCCTACAAAGGCAAAGCTCTTACCAAGCTCCAGCATGAACTTTGTGATGTTATCCATAAGGGCATCTTTCAGCTCTTTTTCGAGATACGGAGTGCTAAGGGTGAGAAAATCAAAACAGTAAGGGTCTTTTGTCATCTCCTGTGCAAGCTCTCCTGTAGCTATCGGGAGCGTTTTTGAGAAGTTTGTGACCGCCGCGCCTTGCCGTGAGAATAGATCACTGTCGATAAAATTCAGAAGTATCGCCCTTGACCAGTTATTTGAAAGCGTTTCTCTGACGTAGAAACACGCTTTTTCAAGCGATTTTCCGCATTTGTCGATTATCAGCTTATGATGTCCCCACGGAATTGAGAACAAGTCCTGCACAGTAATGCCATACTTTGGGCTGACAGCAATTTGTTCCCCAACTTGGGGAGTAAATTGATCCTCAATTTGAGGAATGGTCTTTTCATCGTTAGCTAAGGGAGAATACAAGCTGAAAAAGCTGGTGATATAAAACAAATTCGTTTTTGAGAAGCCTTTGGCATCGGGGAGCTGTTTTTTCAGGTCTTTGCTGACATTTTCAAGGAGCTTACTTCCCCATTTGCTCTGCGACTGCATACTTACGATGTCTCTGCCGAGATTCCAATAGAACGCAAGCAGTTCAACATTCACCTTTATGGCAGCCTTTATCTGACTGTTTCGGTATTCAAGGGTGATCTTTTCTATCCACTGTCTGTATTCGTCGTCGATATTCATAATACTGCTCATACTGCACCTCCGGGTCGCAAGCCATAGAGCAACAGCCTGCAAATGCGATTCTTTCTAATATTATAGCACAAAACTAATCAAAATGGAATACTTTGAAAAAATCTTTTTGGATAGAAACGAACAAGACAACTTGGCGTGAGTGCAGGAATAGGTTAAGGCAACTACCTGTCCCGACTTTTCGCAAATTTATTGATTTGACGAGAAAAGCGTAAGATTTCCCGATAATATGCAGTTTTCAAGATGCTGGCTGACGATACTTTTACGTTCCGCTGACGTTCACGCACATTTGGACAGCAGGCTCATGCAGGTACGCTTACGCTCCATATCGGAATGAATATAGCGGTTGAGCGTGACTTCTACAGAACTGTGACCTAAAATCTCGGAGAGCGTTTTCACATCAAAGCCCAGCTCGACACATCGAGTAGCGAACAAATGGCGGGTGTTGTGGTAGTGGAATGACGGCAAATCTGCGTTATTCAGTATCTTAGCAAAGCGATACTGCATAGTCCTCGGTTCAACAGGTTTCTTCCTGCCCGATACCACATACACCTCGCCGTTATCCCTGAACTGGCGGAGCAGAGGGATCAGGCAATCGGGAATGGGTATCGTCCTCTTGGAGCTTTCACTTTTAGGCTCGGTGATGATGAGCTTGGTGTGCTTTACTCCTGTCTTGCAATGCACCCTCTGAATGGTCTTGCTGACGGTCAGAATACGTTTTTCAAGGTCAATGTCTTTCCATTGTAGGGCGCAGATTTCGCCTATACGCAAGCCCATATACATTGAAATGGATATGCCCACGCTTGTAACAGACGGGTGCTTATCCAGATATTTTTCAAGCCTGAGCTGCTGTTCCTTATTCATAACAGCAATTTCAGGCTTATTCTTTTTCGGGAGAATAATGCCGTCAAGTACGTTACGGATACGATACTCACGGCTGGCATAGCGGAAAACTGACTTGAACAGCACGATAATATCCGACAGATACCGCACGGAAAGTCCATCTTTTAGCTTCCTTTCAATAAAGGCGTATATATCTTTGGCTTTAAGCAGACAGCACTTTATCTCTCCAAACGCAGGGATAAGGTGCTTTTCTGCCTTCATGACATAGTTGGCAGCCGTTGACTCTTTGATGCGAGATACTGTCACATGAAGCCACTCGGTTACAAGCTCCCTGACCGTCATATCCGTTACAGCGTACTCGTCTTCAGCCTGTCCCTGTGCGAGCATAGCCTTATACTCAGCTTCTTCACGACTCTTACCATAAAATGACTTGAATATGCGCTTTCTGTTATCGTCTTTCCCCATAGAAATACGGCACTCCCAGCGTCCGTCTACACGTTTATATGTGGTCATATCGTTACCTCCATAATAATCATTAAGTATATTCTATCAAATCACAAAAAACGCTGTTAAATCATTGACATACAGGCGTTTTTCTGGTATAATTTATAGTGTATAGGTATATTCGCATACAGCATTTTTGCCTGTATCGTCAAATCAATAATTTTGCGAAAAATCAGACCTATGTATTTAATTCGCAGTAAGGGAGGTAGCAGCTTGAAGGTAATTGATAATATCAGCACTCTGTTGAGAGATGAGCTAATAGACAGCATAAAGAAAGGCAGTAAGATGACGATCGCCGCCTCCTGCTTTTCCATGTACGCATATAAAGAGCTGAAAAAACAGCTTGATAACATAGAGGAACTCCGTTTCATATTCACCTCGCCAACGTTTGTAAAGGAATCAGCGAAAAAAGAGAAACGTGAGTTTTTTATTCCTCGTATGGACAGAGAGTCAGGTCTGTACGGTACGGAATTTGAGATAAAGCTCCGAAACGAGATGACACAAAAGGCTATTGCCAAAGAATGTGCTGACTGGATACGGAAAAAGGTGTCTTTCCGTTCCAATGTCAGCGGTGACAGTATGGGCGGATTTATTACGGTTGAAAGCCCCGCAGATACAACAGCATATATGCCGATAATGGGTTTTACTACTACCGATATAGGCTGTGACCGAGGAAACAACGCCTATAATATGGTGAATGGTCTTGACGCTCCCTTTGCCCAGCAGTACATATCTCTTTTTGATAATTTATGGAATGACAAGGCAAAGCTCGAAGATGTTACCGAAGCGGTCATCGAGAGTATCAGCACCGCCTACAATGAAAACTCGCCTGAGTTTATATATTTCATGACGCTGTATCATGTTTTCAGCGAGTTTCTTGAAGATATTTCTGAAGATGAGCTGCCGAATGAAGCAACGGGCTTCAAGCAGAGCAAAATATGGGATATGCTGTATGACTTCCAGCGTGATGCGGTCCTTGCTATCATCAACAAACTCGAAAAATACAACGGCTGCATTCTTGCGGACAGCGTCGGTCTCGGTAAGACGTTCACGGCTCTTGCGGTAATCAAATACTACGAGAACCGCAACAAGACCGTACTTGTATTATGCCCGAAAAAGCTCGCCGAAAACTGGAATACCTACAAGGATAACTATGTCAATAATCCAATCGCAACTGACCGCCTGAATTATGATGTGCTGTTCCATACCGATTTGTCCCGTGATGGGGGTTATTCCAACGGGCTTGACCTTGACAGGCTGAACTGGGGCAACTATGACCTCGTTGTGATTGATGAATCACATAATTTCCGAAACGGTATCGGTACGCACTCCAATACGCAGGAAAACAGGTATAAACGCCTTATGGACAAGGTTATCCGCTCAGGCGTTAAAACCAAAGTGCTGATGCTGTCGGCAACGCCTGTAAATAATCACTTTACAGATTTGCGTAATCAGCTTGCACTCGCTTATGAGGGCTGCTCTGAGAATCTGAGCGAAAAACTGAATACAAAGAAAAGTGTTGAAGAAATATTCCGTCAGGCACAAAGAGTATTCAACGAGTGGAGTGATTATCCGAAAGAGACAAGAACAACGGACACTCTTTTGCGTATGCTTGATTTCGATTTCTTTGAACTGCTCGATAGCGTTACTATCGCACGTTCAAGAAAGCATATACAGAAATATTATAACAGCGAAAAGATAGGCAAATTCCCCGAAAGGTTGAAACCTATCTCGCTCACGCCATGTCTTACAGATCTTGACAATGCTATAAACTACAATGAGATATACAGCAGTTTGATTGAATTATCACTCTGCATTTATATGCCATCACACTATATTTTTGAAAGCAAGCGTTCAAAGTACATGGACGAGAATGATAATTTCAAACAGTCTAACCGTGAGCTTGGTATCCGCAGGCTTATGGCGATCAATTTGCTGAAAAGACTGGAAAGCTCGGTCAATTCGTTCTCGCTGACATTACAGCGTATTTATAATCTTATAACTACTACAATAAATGCTATCAATGCTTTTGAAAAGCACGGCGCCGCTAATCTCGATATGTATGAGATGACAGATGATGATCTCGACATTGATGACAGCAACACCGACTTTACAGTCGGCAAAAAAGTCAAGATCGACCTTGCGGATATGGACTACCGTTCGTGGCGTGATGATCTGCAAAAGGATAAGGACACCCTCGAACTGCTGATTTTGATGATAAGAGATATTACACCCGAGCATGACAGCAAATTGCAGACGCTGTTTGAGCTTATCGCTAAAAAGCAGAAAGAGCCTATCAATGCAGGCAACAAGAAAATGATAATTTTCACGGCGTTCTCGGATACGGCTGATTACCTGTATGATAATGTCAGCGAATATGTCAAGAGAAAATTCGGGCTTGAAACCGCTGTTGTTACGGGCAGCGTGGACGGCAAGACCACTATAAAACTGAAAAGAACCAACCTGAACAATGTACTGACGCTGTTTTCGCCCATATCCAAAGGGCGGGATGTACTGATGCTCGGCAGTACGCAGGAGATAGATATTCTTATCGCTACCGACTGTATTTCCGAGGGTCAGAACTTGCAGGACTGCGATTACCTTGTGAATTATGATATACATTGGAATCCCGTCCGCATTACTCAGCGTTTCGGGCGCATTGACCGTATCGGCAGTAAAAACAATGTCATTCAGCTTGTGAACTTCTGGCCTGATATGAACCTCGATGATTACCTCAACCTGAAATCAAGAGTTGAAACACGAATGAAAATCTCGGTTATGACCTCAACAGGCGATGATGATCTTATCAATGCAGAAGAAAAGGGCGATTTGGAATACCGCAGCTCTCAGCTCCGAAAGATGATGAATGAAGTTGTTGATATGGAAGACATGAACGATGGTATTTCTATCATGGACTTGGGACTGAACGAATACCGCCTTGATCTGCTGGAATATGTAAAGACACATAAGGATATAGAAAAGAAACCGAAGGGACTTCATGCTGTTGTGCCTGCGACCGATGAACTCGGTGAGGGCGTTATCTTCGTTCTGCGGAACGTCAACGACAGCGTAAATATCGGCAACCAGAACCGCATACACCCGTTCTATATGGTCTATATCGGGATTGACGGTGAGGTGATCTGTGATTATCTCAATCCGAAGAAACTGCTTGACGATGTGCGCCTGCTGTGCAGGGGTAAGTCAGAGCCGATAAAGGAACTGTGTGCGGTATTCAACAAGGAGACCGATGACGGCAGGGATATGTCACAGATGAGCGAGCTGCTGAGTATGGCTATCGACTCTATCATCGACACGAAAGCTGAAAGCGATATTGACAGCCTGTTCGGTTCGGGTGGCACAAGTGCGCTTGTATCGGATATATCGGGACTTTCGGACTTTGAGCTTATCTGTTTCCTTGTGGTAAAGGACGGTGAATAAAATGTTCGGAATGCCCGATAACACCTATTTCGGAAAACTCGTTCCGAAAAATAAGTTTTATGATAAACTGACTATCGACAAGAAACTGGAGCGCAGTTTTATAGATCAGATAAACTCAATACGGTGGGTACATAAGTTGTCTGCCGATACGCTGAATGTGGAAAAAGGCAATATCGTCGAGGAAGTCGAGGTCTTTCTGATAAAGCTGAAAACGAGCGAGCTTGACCTGAATGTACTGCGGCAGATGGACAGGCAACTCCACTATCATCTGATATTCATTCTTGAATTTGAGGAGCAGTATCAGATATGGACAGGCTACAAGGAAGAAAGCACAAACACCGCTTTCAAGGTCGGGAATTATTATCACACCGACTGGGTGACGGAAGACACTTTCGCTTTGAAGATAGACGGTCTGAACATGGATACTGTCTATGAGAACCTTGTCCGTCAGATCGCAGGCGATACGCTGACGCAGGAAAACAGTGAGAGCCTGAAAGAAACGGTCGAGCGGCAGGCAGCACGGGAAAAGCTCACAAAAGAGATTGAAAAACTACGTGCGAAAATACGCAAGGAAAAGCAGTTCAACCGACAGGTGGAGTTGAACAAACAGCTAAAGGCACTCTTGAAACAACTGGAGGAACTATAATGGAAAAAATGAAAATGGAATCCGCAAACCTTACGGATATGAACATAGATAAGATCGCCGCACTGTTCCCGAACTGCATTACGGAAACGGCTGACGAGAACGGCAAGCTGAAAAAGGCAATCAACTTTGATATGCTCCGTGCGATGTTGAGCGAGGATATTGCTGAGGGCGATGAAGCCTACGAATTTACATGGGTGGGCAAAAAGGCGGCTATCGCTGAGGCTAACCATCCTATCCGCATGACGCTCCGCCCTGTCATGAACGATGAAACTGTTCCGACAGGTAAGGACAGTGAGGGCAATCCTTATTGCAGCAGCGGCAGCGTGAACTGGGACAGCACCGAAAACCTCTACATTGAGGGCGACAACCTTGAAGTGCTGAAACTGTTGCAGGAAAGCTATCTCGGCAAGGTGAAGATGATCTACATCGACCCGCCCTACAACACGGGAAATGACTTTATCTACCGTGATGATTTTGCCGTGTCTGCTGATGATTACGCAGAGGAAAGCGGACAGCTTGACGAGGACGGCAACCGCCTTTTCAAAAACACCGATTCAAACGGCAGATTCCATTCCGATTGGTGCAGTATGATCTATTCAAGGCTAATGCTTGCGAGAAATCTGCTGAGTGATGACGGGGTTATTTTTATTTCAATTGGACAAGATGAAATACAAAACATGATAAATCTATCAAACGAAGTGTTTGGAGAAGATAATCATATTGGTACCGTTTCCAGAGTAATGAAGAGCGGTGGTGCACAAGGACAGTTTTTTTCTCCTAATATTGAGTATGTTGCAATTTATGCAAAGCAAATAACCCATACTGGTTGCTTTCGTGAACCTATTTCAGAGGAAATAATAAAAAAACTGTATACAGGTGTTGAAACAGAAGGCGAACGAAAAGGTGAGAAATTCAGACCATTTGGTTTATATCAATCCTCATTAGATCCATTAAGAGGTTGTAGCAATCAGCGCTATTATATTCAAGCTCCTGACGGCGAATTGTTGATTCCACCTGGAAATGCAATGCCAATAATCAAAAGAGATGGTGAAGGAATAATTCCTAAAACGTCAAATGATAAAGTTTGGAGATGGTCTTTAGACAGATATAAGAAGGAAAAAGAAAATGGCAATATCCTTTTCAAAAAATCAAATGGCGTTTTAATTAATTCAGAAGGAGAGCCCGCTCACTGGAATGTATATACCAAAATATGGTTATCGGACAGAGAAGAAGAAGGAAAAGTGCCTGTTGACCTTATAACTAAGTGGGAAAATAGACAGAGCAAAAAAGAATTACAAGAAATAGACATTCCTTTTGAATTTGCAAAACCGGTAGATTTATTAAAGTATCTTATGGATTTAGTTCATAACAACAAGGATTCAATAGTATTAGACTTTTTCAGTGGCAGTGCCACAACCGCTCACGCAGTTATGCAGTTAAACGCCGAGGACGGCGGACACCGCAAGTTTATTATGGTTCAGCTACCCGAAACAACCGCCGAGGACAGCGAAGCATACAAGGCAGGCTATAAGAATATCTGCGAGATAGGCAAGGAGCGTATACGCAGGGCAGGTGCTAAGATTAAATCTGAAACAGGTGCGGATATTGATTATGGTTTCCGTGTGCTAAAACTTGATGATACAAATATGCAGGACGTTTACTATACCCCCGCCGAAACAACGCAGACTATGCTTGCAGGCTTTGAAAGCAATATTAAAGAGGACAGAACCGACCTTGACCTGCTGTTCGGCTGTCTGCTTGACTGGGGTCTGCCGCTTTCCATGCCGTACAGTTCCGAGCAGATCGAGGGCGTGACGGTGCATACCTACAATGATGGCGACCTTATCGCCTGCTTTGACAAGGCTATCCCCGAAAGCGTCATAAAGACCATTGCAAAACGTCAGCCGCTGAGAGTTGTTTTCCGTGACGACAGCTTCTCAGACAGCCCGTCGAAGATAAATGTCAGCGAGATTTTCAAGATGCTCTCGCCGGATACAAGGGTGAAGGTGATATGATATGAAACTGCAATTCAAACACCAGAAATTTCAGGCTGATGCGGCAAAAGCTGTTGTTGATGTGTTTGCAGGACAGCCATACCTTACACCTACATACATGATAGATAAAGGTGACTATACTCGGGAAGATGGTTATAAGTATGCAGGTAAAATTACTGAAGACGAAGATAACTTTACAGGATGGTCAAATCAGAAGCTTATTCCTTCCCTTACTGATAATGTGATCCTTGAGCATATACGTAAGATTCAGCATAAATATCAATTAAAGCCGTCTGACAAATTAGAAGGTAGATATAATCTAACTATTGAAATGGAAACAGGTGTTGGCAAGACCTACACTTATATCAAAACCATGTATGAGCTGAATAAAGCTTATGGTTGGAGTAAATTTATTGTTGTTGTTCCAAGTGTTGCTATACGTGAGGGCGTGTATAAGTCCTTCCAGATCACGCAGGAGCATTTTGCTGAGGAATACGGCAAGAAGATACGTTTCTTTATCTACAATTCCGCAAGGCTCACCGAGATAGACCGCTTTGCGTCTGACAGCAATATCAATGTAATGATAATCAATTCGCAGGCGTTCAACGCAAAGGGCAAGGACGCTCGCCGTATCTATATGAAGCTCGATGAGTTCCGCAGCCGCCGCCCGATCGACATTATCGCAAAGACAAATCCTGTGCTTATCATCGACGAACCGCAGTCGGTTGAGGGCAAGCAGACCAAAGAGCGCCTGAAAGAGTTCCACCCGCTTGTGACGCTCCGCTATTCCGCCACCCACAAGTCGGACAGCATTTATAATATGATCTACCGCCTTGACGCACTGGAAGCCTATAACAAAAAGCTCGTCAAGAAGATAGCTGTTAAGGGTATCAGCGCAAGCGGCACAACGGGTACTGAGGGCTTTGTTTTCCTTGAAAGTATCAACGTTTCGGGTGCAAATCCGACTGCGACTATCCGTTTTGATGTCAAGGGAAAAACAGGTGTCCGTCAGGTCAGCCGTACTGTCAATGAGGGTTACAGCCTGTATGACAATTCGGGACAGCTTGAAGAATACAAGAATGGCTATATGGTTTCCCGTATCGACGCAAGGGACGATCATATCGAATTCATTAACGGCAAGAAACTGTTCCTCGGTGATATTATGGGAAGTATAGACGAGGAACAGATACGCCGCATACAGATACACGAAACGATAGTATCACATATCGAGCGTGAGCGCCAGCTTTTCCATAAGGGTATCAAAGTGCTGTCGCTGTTCTTCATTGACGAAGTTGCAAAATACAAACAGTACGATGATGCAGGACAGCCTGTGAACGGTGTCTATGCGGATATGTTTGAAGAAGAATACAAGGCTGTAATTGAGAATTATCAGCTCGAACTTGGTGAGAGCGACGATTATATTCGCTATCTTGATGCAATTTCTGCTAACAGCACCCATGCCGGATACTTCTCCGTAGACAAAAAGGGCAAGCTGACAGACGGTAAGATCGACAAGAAAGAGAAAACCTCGGACGATGTTTCGGCTTACGACCTTATCATGAAAAACAAGGAACTGCTCCTTGACCGTGACCCGAAGCGTTCTCCTGTTCGTTTTATATTCTCCCACTCGGCTCTCCGTGAGGGTTGGGATAATCCTAACGTATTCCAGATATGCACGTTGAAGCAGTCCACAAGTGAAGTCCGCAAGAGACAGGAAGTCGGCAGAGGTCTGCGACTTTGCGTCAATGAGGACGGTGATAGAATGGACACTGGCGTTCTCGGCAGTGAGGTGCATAATATCAATGTGCTGACCGTTATTGCAAGCGAAAGCTATGACAGCTTTGCAAAGGGCTTACAGAGCGAAATTGCAGAAGCAGTCGCATACAGACCTAAAGCTGTTACCGCTGATCTGTTCAAAGGCAGAGAAATCAGCGATGATAAGGGTAACACTCAGGTCATTGATGACGATCTCGCTCAGGCTATCTATGAAGATATGATCTCCAACGGCTATATCAAGCGCGGACAGCTTACTGACAAATACTATGAAGATAAGGCTAACAATGAAATCAAGGTAGCAGAAGAAGTCGCTGACAGCGCACCTGCTGTTATAGAGATCATCGAAAGCATTTATGACGAAAAGGCA
>Ga0255346_1003497_pt1 | contig 18335 bp, 8 predicted proteins | sample wastewater_treat_FD_194410 | JGI IMG/M metagenome (GOLD analysis project Ga0255346, IMG submission 194410) | Wastewater microbial communities from Lulu Island WWTP, Vancouver, Canada - plant22 | ecosystem: Engineered > WWTP > Wastewater > Unclassified | place: Canada: Vancouver, British Columbia... | reverse complement strand
AGACAGCAGTCACGGGCACCGCGAACCTCAAGAAGCTGGAAGGCCGCTTCACGATCCGCGTCGAACTCTCGGACGCCGATGTGGATGCCGTCATCCGGCAGGTGATTCTCGCCAAGAAGCCGGACGCCATCGGCGAGATCGAGAAGATCATGCAGACGAACCTTGGCGAAGTTTCCAGGCATTTGGCCAGCACAAGCATTGGGCATCGCCAGGACGACATGCCTAATTTCGCCCAGGACTATCCCATCCTGCCGGTCCGACGGCGGTTCTGGGAATACACGCTGCGCGTCCTCGATCAGACGGGCACCGACAGTCAGCTGCGCAACCAGCTCAGCATGGTTCACAAGGTCATTCAGACCAACCTCGACGCCTCTCTGGGATGTGTTATTCCGGCGGACCTCTTATACTTCGAATCGGCCGACAAGCTGCTCCAGGGGCGTATCCTACCGCGGAAGGTCCACGAGAAGACAATGAAGTGGATCAAAGGAACGCCCGACCAGCAGCTTGTGGCGCGCGCCTGCGGCCTGGTCTTCCTGATTAACAAACTCGCCGCCAGCAATGACGAGGTCGGTATTCATGCGACTCTCGACACCGTTGCGGACCTTATGGTTGATGATCTTGCAGCGGGAAGCAGTTCGCTTCGAAACAAGCTCCCTGGTCTTCTGGATAACTGCGAACTTCTCATGAAGGTCGGCGATGAATACCGCATCCAGACTGAGGAAAGCGCGGCCTGGAACGACGAGTTCTTGAGCCAGCGCAGCCAGCTCGCCAACGAGGCGCATCGGGTGGAGGCCGAACGCGATGATCGTATCCGCCGGACTTTCGCCGAACTGGTGAAGAAGCTGTCGCTGACCCAAGGCAGCGCCAAGGTCAACCGCGATCTCTCTCCCATATTCGACGCCCAACTGCCCCAGGATGCCTCCAAGCGTGTCTGCGTCTGGGTCCGGGACGGCTGGGCCATCGATGAGAACTCCGTGCGCGTAGACGCTCGTCAGGCAGGAAACCAGTCCCCGACCATCTTCGTTTTCATTCCCAAGCGTTCGGCGGATGATCTGCGGCACCACCTGATCGACTACAAGGCCGCGACTGCAACGTTGGAGAAGCGGGGCGTTCCGAACAGCCCCGAAGGCACCGAGGCACGGGCCGCAATGGAGACGACACGGCAGACCGCCGAAGCCAAGATCCGGGAACTCCTGGATGAATCGTTTTCCGGCGCGCACGCGTTCCAGGGCGGCGGGAACGAAATCCTCGGAAACTCCCTGCAGGAAATGATCCTGGAGGCAGCCGAGAATGCCCTCCAGCGACTCTACCCACAGTTCGGGCTGGCCGACCATGCCGGTTGGGAGAAGGTCTACGCCAAGGCGAAGCAAGGTGCCCCCGATGCCCTCAAAGCGGTCGGGGACGACGGCGAACCCGCCAAGAATCCGGTCTGCAAGGCGATTCTGGCCTTCATCGCTGGCGGAAAGAAGGGTGCGGACATCAGGGAAAACTTCGAGGCGTCGCCCTACGGCTGGTCGCGTGATGCCGTGGACGGCGGACTGCAGGTCCTCCTAATCGCTGGTCTCATCCGGGCACAAGACGACCGAGGCCGTGCGGTCGATCCCAAAGACCTCGAACGTAAAGCCATTGGCAAGGCCACATTCAAGGTCGAATCGGCCACGGTTTCCACGAGCCAGCGCATCCAGATTCGCAAAGTCCTCCAGCGCCTCGGCGTTCAGGCCAAACAAGGCGAGGAACTGGCCACCATTCCCGAGTTCCTGCGGCTCGCGGGCGATCTGGCGGACAAGGCCGGTGGCGAAGCGCCTAAGCCCGAACGGCCTGACGTGGCGTCACTCGAGGAAATCCGTCTCTCCTCGGGCAACGAACAGCTCCTGGCCGTTTACAACCGGCGCGACGAGCTCAAGACATCCATCGAGGCCTGGGAAGACCAAGCCACGCGCATCGAGAAACGCTGGCCGACCTGGGAGAAGCTACGCGGCCTCCTGAAGTACGCTGGTGACCTGAAGGCAGCCCAGGAAGCGCGGCAACAGGCCGAGGCCATCGAGAAGCAGCGCCTGCTTCTGGCCGAGCCCGATCCGAATCAGCCGCTCCTCAAGTCGCTGGAGGATGCCCTTCGAGCCGAACTGGCCGCACAGCAGAAGCGATACGCGGAGGAACTGAAGGAGAAGACCTCGGCGCTCGAAAAGGACACCTCCTGGCAGCAACTGGCCGAGGACGAGCGCGAGGCCATACGCGGGCAGTCCGGCATTGCGGATGCACCCAAACTCTCCCTCGGCACGTACCAGGAACTGGTCTCCGCGCTCGATCAGCATCCCCTGGTGGTCTGGCGCGACCGTATCGACGCTCTTCCCGGCCGATTCGACCGGGCTCGGGAACTGGCCGCCAAGTCACTGGAACCGGAGACGCAGGCCGTTGACATCCCGCGCCGCACGCTCAAGTCGCCCGAGGATGTGGATGCCTGGGTGAAGGATGTCCAGGAGCAGCTGAAGAAGGCCGTGGCCAAGGGACCGGTGATCATCCGTTGACGCGAACGAGGACGATAGGAATGCAGGCACTCGAAAAGACGCTCAGAAACAAACTCGAACGCACCGTGATGGAGGCGCGGGACGTGGCTGAGGCCGCCTCCCGGGCCGCCGTTGAGCAACTCGGTGTGGGCGAGCCCAAACCCTATGCCCATCTCAGTGCCGATGAGAAAGAACTGCGCCGCAAACTGCGCATCCACGGCCGCCAGCTCGGCGACTTCCGGCACGACAAGAAAGACACGCAGGAGATCGACCGCCTGGTCGAGGAGATCGCCTACGAGCACTGGCACCGCATGCTCTTCGCCCGCTTCCTGGCCGAGAACAACTTGCTGATGTACCCGGACCCGGATGATCCCGTGGCGGTGAGCCTGGAGGAATGCGAGGACCTGGCCGCCGAGGAAGGCGCGAAGAACGGATGGGAACTCGCCTCGCGCTTCGCAGCGCGGATGTTGCCGCAGATATTCCGGCCGGACTCCCCGGTCTTCCAGTTGGAACTGCCGCCGGAACATCAGCAGAACCTGGAACGGCTCCTGGTCGACCTGCCGGAGGACGTGTTTCAGGCATCGGATTCCCTGGGATGGGTCTACCAGTTCTGGCAGGCCAAACGGAAAGACGCTGTCAACGCATCCGAGGTCAAGATCGGAGCGCGGGAGCTCCCCGCCGTTACCCAGCTTTTCACCGAACCCTACATGGTCAGCTTCCTGCTCGACAACTCCCTCGGTGCTTGGTGGGCGGCACGGCGGCTGACTGAGGCGGACCTTAAGACGGCAAAGGACGAGGAAGAACTGCGCACAAAGGCATCGCTTCTCAGCGTACCTTTGGAATACCTGCGCTTTGTGAAGGGTGAGGACGGCAAGTGGACACCGGCTGCAGGGATTTTCGACGGCTGGCCGCAGAATCTGGCAGAACTGAAGACGCTCGATCCCTGCTGCGGGTCGGGGCATTTCCTGGTTGCGGCGTTCCTCATGCTCGTCCCCATGCGCATGGAGCGGGACGGGCTGTCCGCACGCGAGGCGGTGGATCAGGTGCTCTCCGAGAACATCCACGGTCTTGAGATTGACCAGCGGTGCGTGGAACTGGCCGCTTTTGCTCTGGCCCTAGCGGCCTGGAGGTATCCGGACGCGGGCGGATACCGGCAACTGCCGGAGTTGAATGTGGCGTGCACGGGTTTGTCTGTTGGCGGGTCACGTGAGCAATGGATGGAAATCCTGGCAGGCCAATCCATTGTCACCAATTTGCGGTTCTTTTTCGGCCAGCTGTATGAGCTTTTCAGCAAGGGGCCGACCTTGGGCAGCCTGATCAACCCTCACCGCTTTCTGGGCAGCGGGCTCCTGGACGAGCGCGGCATGCAGGCCCTGCTGCAAGTCCTCCGTGCCGCCGTCAAATCGGAATCACCCGCGTCGGAACGTCACGAACTCGGAGTGGTGGCCGCCGGGCTGGCCAAGGCCGCCGATCTCCTGGCGGAGCGCTATACCCTGGTGGCCACCAACGTGCCCTACCTCGGGCGCGGCAAGCAGGACGATATCCTCAAGGAGCACCTGGAGACCCAGTATCCGCTCGGCAAGGCCGACCTCGCCACCGCCTTTGTCCTGCGCTGCCTCGAACTCTGCGCCAAGGGCGGCTCCACGGCGTTGGTCACTCCCCAGAACTGGCTCTTCCTCACTACATACAAGAATCTCCGCGAGACGCTCCTGCTCAATCGCACCTGGAACATGGTGGCCCGGCTGGGACCCGGTGCCTTCGAGACCATATCCGGCCATGTGGTTAACGTGGTCCTTCCGTTGCTCAGCGCCGCTACACCGGGAGATGATCAACTGATGTCTGGGATCGACGTTTCCGCAGCCGGTCGCCCCGAAGATAAAGCTGCGATGTTGCGGGGGGAACAGCCTGCAGAACTTGCGGTCATCAAACAGAAGGCCCAACTGAAGAACCCGGATGCGTCTGTTACCACTTCCATACGAGACAATTCGGGCCATGAACTGCGTGAGTTGGCTAGTTCTTACCAGGGCCTTGTAACGGGGGATATTAACCGGTTCGTCTGCAAGCTTTGGGAAGTGACTGATATCGGAAGGAGATGGGTATACTGCCGTGGGGCCGGGAAAGGGAATGCGGTGTTCGACGGATGCGATGATGTGTTGCTCTGGGAGAATGGCAAGGGACAGCTATCCGTTTATGCTAAAGAGACCAGACAGCAACTTCATGACATGCATGAGAGCGGGAATCTTGCATGGGGTAAGCAAGGGGTTCTGATTTCGCGAGTAGGCGTTCCGCGTGCAAGTCTTCATCTCGGTGATCATTTCCACAATAGCCTGGCAGTGCTGGTTCCGAAGAAGCCTGAGTATCTTTCAACTCTGTGGTCCATATGCTCAGACCGAACATTCGTCGAGAAGGTCAAGGAAATAAGTCCGAATCTCGGTATCACAAATCAAGTTCTGGTCAAGGTACGCTACAAGACCGCAGAGGTTGTCCCCGAGCCGATCCCCGAACCAGAAAGCGACGACCCCACGCAATGGCTATTCCACGGACGTCCTGACGCGTCCACTGCGCCACTGCAGGTCGCCGTCGCCCGCTTGCTCGGTTACCGCTGGCCCGCCGAGACAGATGAGAATATGCGTCTTAGCGACCGGGCGCGCGAACTGGTCAGACGTTGCGACGAGTTACTGCCGCTGGTTGACAAGGATGGCATCGTTTGCCTCCCGCCGGTGCGTGGCGAGGCTTCTGCGTCTGATCGCCTGCTGAACCTCCTGGCAGCCGCCTACGGCAAGGACTGGAGCCCGAGCTATCTCAACCGCCTGCTGAAGGAGGTCGGTTTCGAGGGCAAGACGCTCGATGCCTGGCTGCGCGACGGCTTCTTCGCCCAGCACTGCGAGCTTTTCCAGCAGCGTCCCTTCATCTGGCACATCTGGGACGGCCTGCGCGACGGGTTCGCCGCGCTGGTCAACTACCACCGGCTCAACCGCAAGAACCTGGAAACCCTCATCTACACCTACCTGGGCGACTGGATCAAACGCCAGAAGGACGACATCGTTTCCGGCGTGGACGGGGCGCAGGAGCGCCTAGCCGCCGCTGAGACACTCAAGAAGCGCCTCGAACTGGTCCTGGCGGGCGAAGTCCCCTACGACATCTTCGTGCGCTGGAAGCCCATTGAGAAGCAGCCCATCGGCTGGGAGCCGGACCTCAACGACGGCGTCCGCCTGAACATCAGGCCCTTCATGTCCGTGCCAGACATCAAGAAGAAAGGCGCGGGCGTCCTGCGCGAAAAACCCAAGATCGACTGGAGGAAGGATCGCGGCAAAGAACCGTGCCGACCGATCCGGGAGTATCCGTGGTTCTGGGGCTGGGACGAGACCACCGATTTCACCGGCGGCCCGAAGTTCACGGGTGAGCGTTTCAACGACTGCCATTATAGCCTTGAATTCAAGCGGCGTGCGCGGAGCGAAGCTGCCAAAGGGGGAACATCGTCATGAGCATCAATACCGGCATCATCGATCAGCGCGTGCGCAAGCTCGCCGAAGACCTGGCGGCGGAGTTCGAGACGCGCCTGAACATCAAGAACGACGAGGACAAACAACGTTCGGTTGCGTTCGTTTTTCTTGTGGTCAAGACCGTGCTCGATCTGCCGGATGAGCAGGCGCTGGACTGCCTTACCGAAGGAGGCAACGATTTCGGTGTGGACGCTCTCCACATCGGCGATGTGGAAGACGGCGAGTTTGTGGTGACCCTGTTCCAGGGCAAGTACAAGCGGGACCTGGCCGGGGATGCCAATTTCCCGCAGACCGGTGTGGAGAAAGTGATCCAGGCAATCCGCTACCTCTTCGATCCGGATGCGGTCATTACGACGAACGCGAGCCTGACTAAGCGGCTGGAGGAGATCCGCTCGCTGGTTCGCGATGGCCATATTCCCCGAGTGCGGGTGGTGCTCTGCAACAATGGCCTGACGTGGCCAGCCACCGCCCAGCAATTGATAGACCGTGCCGAATATCCGGAAGAGCAGGTTGCATGGGAGCACGTCAACCACGATGGCATCGTCCGCCTGATGCAGGCGGCCAAGCAAGTGGACGACACTTTGCGTTTGTCCGGCAAAGCCATCATCGAAGATATGGATTACTGCCGGGTGCTGATCGGGAAATTGCCTGTGCGGGAAGTTGAGGTGCTCTTCAACCGCCACGGCGACCTCCTGCTCGAGCGGAACGTGCGTCGATTTCTGGGTCTGCAGGGGAACCGTGTCAACCAGGGTATTGAGCACACGCTGAAGACCGAGGCGGAACGCGGCAACTTCTATTTCTACAACAACGGCATCACTCTGCTGTGCAACAAGTTCACCTACAATGCGCTGCAGGGGGAGAACTACCAGGTACGAGTGGATGGGCTACAGGTGATCAATGGAGGCCAGACTTGCAAGACCATTCAGTCGACTCTGGCGGCACTGGCCGGTATTGACGCCGGAATGGAGAAGGCGTTCGTCCTTGTCCGCCTTTATCAGTTGCCGAGCGAATCCGCCGACCTGGTGCGAAGCATCATCTACGCGACGAACAGCCAGAACCCGGTTGACCTCCGCGACCTGCGCTCGAACGATCCTAAGCAGAAGAGCCTGGAGACGTCCATTCGTGACCTGGGCTTCTCCTACCACCGGCACCGCAGCGAAGCATCGCTAAAGCCAACTGACATTAGCAGCGCGACGGCGGCCGAGGCCATATTGTCAGTATGGCGCGAGCGCCCGCACCAGGCGAAGTTCTACGGGCGGGAGCATTTCGGGAAGCTCTACGACCTGATCTTTTCGGATGATTTGAATGCGACCCAAGTCATCATCGCCGTCCTGCTCTTCCGCCATGCCGAGAACGTGCGCAGGCGTCCGCCCGAAGGTTCACCGGACTTCGTAAGCTACGCGTCGTGTTTCCTGGCGATGCTGATGGGGCGCTATCTCCTCAAGGACCTGGGCATTGGCCTCGACAAACTAACCCACCTAAACTTTGCAGCAGCCAAGGCCAAGTGCGAGCAGGATGCAGAGAGATACTTCAATGGGGCCGTTGCCGCCGTGGGGAAGGCCATCAAGAAGCTATATGGCAATCAAGATGTGTCCCTGCAACGGCTGGCGGCGACCTTCCGGCGCGGAGATCTGTTGGAAGAACTGAAGGGAGATGTTGCGATAGATGGATAGCATCCTTCAACGCCTCACCAAAGCGCTGCGTGATGCGGCCGTCCACAATCCCGATGTCCAGGTGGCCCCGCAGTGCATCCTATGGCCCGATGGCGACCGCCAGTGGGAAGCTGCCGCGACGCGTCTGCAGGCCGAGCTTCCGGAGATGTTCATCCTCGGCGACTACGATGTCGCCAAGAAGACTGGGCCAGCTATTTGGCTGCGGTGCGTGATTGCGGGCAAGGCCCCGAATGTCGAACTGCCCAACGGATCGACACCGATCCTGTATCTGCCGGGAATCAGCCGCCAGGACCTGCGCGCGGTCGAAAGCTGTCCGGAACACCTCAAGCCCCTGGCCGAACTGCAATACAGCGGTGTGATCTGGTCGCAGATCAACGCCAAGGACTGGACCATTCTCGCGTTTCTGAAGTCCGATCAGGGCGGACTCGGGCTGGACGTGGCCCAGGACAACGACGCCAAGCACGCGATGCAGCTCGCCCTCTATCGCCTGCTCGACGAGGAGATTGATCTCCTGAGAGGCAAGCGCCTCGACAAAGACTACTTCAACACCCTTCTGACCGGCGGCGACCCGGTCCGCGATCTGCTTCAGTGGCTGGACCAGGGCGAGGCATTCAAGGCAGGCCGCGACGAGAACGCCTGGATCGGCTTCGTCGAGGTATGCAAGTCGCAGCTTGCATTCGATCCCGCCAACGACGGAAATCTGAGGGGCGCGGAACTTCTGGCCGAGCACAAGGGACCGTGGGGACCGGTGTGGGAGCGGTTCTGCGAGGCCCCCAGGAGATACCCGCACATCCCGGCGCTCATCCGGCAGTGCTCCGAGCCGCAAACCGGCCTGTTCTCCAACGCCTCCACTCACGGCGGTTGGCCGCAATGGAATGAGCGGCAGGAACAGTCGCTCCGCAATGAATTACTCAAGATACAAAGCCAGCCCGCCCACGAGGCCAGAAAATGCCTCAAGGATTTAGAGTCGAAGCACAGGGAAAGAAGGAATCTCGTCTGGGCGGAACTGGGAGAGGCCGCTCTTGCATGCGCTATGGAGCATCTGGCAAAACTGGCCGACCTGACGGGGAATGCCCTCACCGCAGGGACTACCAAGGACCTCGCCGAGGCGTACCTTTCTTGCGGTTGGCGAACTGACGACGCGGTAGTGCGGGCCCTGGCCTGCGTGGTCAAGCCGGAAGACCTCAATCCGGTGACCGTTGCCATTCGCGCCGTCTACCTGCCATGGGCCGAGGACGCGGCGCGATACCTGCAGAAGGTCGTGGATCGTGACGGCTATCCGGTGAGCCGAGAGGCCTTGGCGTCCCCTGATCCGGGGAAGTCCGGGGAATGCGTGCTCTTTATTGATGGCCTCCGCTTCGATATGGCGCGACGGCTGTCCGAAAAGTTGGCTTTGAGGAAACTGAATGTCGAGGAGACGCCGGTTTGGGCCGCCATTCCCAGTGTTACCGCAACCGGCAAGCCCGCTGTGACCCCGGTGGCCCATCTCATCGTCGGCCAGGAGGTGAATGCGGACTTCGAGCCGTGCGTGGCGGCCACAGGCCAATCGCTCAAGGGCGGCTACTACCTGCAGAAACTTTTGGACGAAGCGGGTTGGCAACTGCCGGAGAAGTTGGGGGTCCTGTTCCCCGAAGGGCCGGTGTGGTGCGAGATCGGGAATATCGACCATGAAGGCCACGAACGCGGCTGGAAGCTAGCCAGGCATCTCGAAACGATGCTCGGCGAAATCGTCGACCGAATCGAGCAGTGGTTTGCCAACGGATTCGAGTCGGTCCGAGTGGTCACGGACCACGGCTGGCTGCTTATGCCCGGAGGTTTGCCGAAGACGGAGCTTCCGTCGGCATTGACGGAGAACCAGTGGGGGCGCTGTGCAGCACTGAAGGCTGGGGCTTCCACGGAAGAGCGGCTTTACCCGTGGTTCTGGAACGCCCATCAGGAATTCGCGTTGGCGGACGGCATCAGTTGCTACCGCGCGGGAATGGAATATGCCCACGGCGGGATCAGCCTTCAGGAATGCCTCACGCTTCGGCTCCACGTCATAGCAGGCGGCAAGGCAGAACCGCAACAGGCGATTCACATCACCGATGTGACCTGGAAGGGCCTGCGATGCAAGGTGGCCATGGAGGGCGATACGACCGGTTTTTTCCTTGATCTTCGGTCGCATCCCGGCAATCCATCGTCCAGTGTCGTCATGGGCGTGAAACCGTTCAAGGAAGACGGCACAAGCTCGGTCGTAGTGGAGGACGAGGACCTCGAAGGCCAGGAGGTAACCATAGTGATCATCGACGATGACGGGCGACTCGCGGCCCAATGCACAACCGTAATCGGGAAGGAGGGCGGATGATGGAAATGGATCGCATCGACAAGATCGCCGCCTCCGTCCTTGACGGATACCTGGTGCGCAAGGACTTGGTGCGAACGTTCAGCCGCCAGTTCCCCGTGCCGACCTATGTGGTCGAGTTTCTGCTCGGCCGATACTGCGCCAGCACCGATGCCGAGGAGATCGACGAGGGTATCAAGATTGCTCAGCGCCAGCTCGCGGAGCGGACGATCAAGGCCGGGGATGAGGAGTTGTTCAGGTCTCGTGCCCGCGAAAAGGGCGATGTCAAGATCATCGACCTGATCAGTGCGCGCCTGGATGCCAAGACGGACTCGTACCTGGCGACGTTGCCAAGTCTCCGGCTGAACGACGCGCGTATCAGCCCGGACATGGTGAAAGAACACGAGCGCATGCTCACCGGCGGATTCTACGCCGAGATCACGCTGTCCTATGACGCCGCCATTGCCCAGGAGAAGAATGGTCGCCCATTCGGCGTGGACTCCCTGCGGGGGATTCAGCTCTCCAAACGCGACGTGCTCGACCGGCTTGCGGAAGCCAGGAAACAGTTCACGACTGCGGAATGGAAGGCCTTCCTCTTGCGGAGCATTGGAATCGAGTCGGAGGGTCTCTCCGAGCGGGCCCGTGATTCCTTCATCCTGCGGATGATCCCCTTTGTCGAACGCAACTACAACCTCGTCGAGCTTGGGCCGCGCGGGACGGGCAAGAGCCATCTCTTCCAGCAGGTTTCGCCGTATGCCCACCTTATCTCGGGCGGCAAAGCCACCGTTGCCCGCATGTTCGTGAACAACGCCACCGGCCAGCGTGGCCTGGTGTGCCAGTATGACGTCGTCTGCTTTGACGAGATCTCGGGCATTTCCTTCGACCAGAAGGACGGCGTCAACATCATGAAGGGGTACATGGAGTCGGGTGAATTCAGCCGTGGAAAGGAGAGCATCCGCGCGGATGGGAGTCTTGTCCTGATCGGGAACTTCGACGTGGACGTCGAGCATCAGCAGCGCATCGGCCACCTTCTCGGGCCGCTGCCCCAGGAAATGCGGGACGACACGGCCTTCATGGACAGGATTCACGCCTACCTGCCGGGATGGGATGTCCCCAAGATCAAGAAAGAGCTTCTGACCGAGCATTTCGGCCTGGTAAGCGATTTCCTCTCCGAATGCTGGAGCCAACTGCGGAGTCAGAGCCGCCTGTCGGTGATGCAGAACCGGGTCTTCCTCGGGGGCGCGCTCAGCGGGCGCGACACAAACGCCGCCAACAAGACCATCAGCGCCTTGCTGAAACTCCTCTATCCGGGTCTCGACGATACGGTTTCCGATGAGGATTTGGAATGGGCGGTGAGGTTGGCCCTGGAGGTCCGTCGCCGGGTCAAGGAACAGCAGAAGCGAATCGGCGCAGCCGAGTTCCGCAACACCCATTTCAGCTACGTGTTCGGCAGTGATGGGGTCGAGAAATTCGTATCTACACCGGAACTCCAGAGTGAAGGCGGAATTGGCGGTGATCCGCTCGAACCGGGTCAAGTCTGGACCGTCAGCCCCGGCGGAATGGACGACCATCCCGGGCTCTACAGGCTCGAAGTTAACGAAGGCCCCGGCTCCGGCGTCAAGATACTGAACAAGCCTGTACCCACGGCCTTCCGGGAATCCATGGGCTATGCGGAGCAGAATCTTTACTCCCAAGCCGCTCGCTTGGTGGGTGACAAGGACCCCCGGCAACATGAGTTCACCGTGCAGCTTCGGGCTTTCGACGCCTCCAAGGCGGGAGCCAAACTAGGGGTCGCGGCTGTGGTGGCGCTTTGCACGGCACTGCTGAAGAAAAGCACGCGAGGCGGCCTAATCGTCGTTGGCGAACTCAACCTCGGCGGCTCCATCGAACCCATCCACAACGCGGTAACCATCGCGGAGATCGCGGTCGAGAAGGGCGCGACAGCCCTGCTGATTCCAGTCACTTGCCGTCGCCAGCTCCTCGATCTCTCCGACGACATGGCAACCAAGGTGGACATCCAGTTCTACTCGGACGCGCGCGACGCGCTGTTGAAGGCGATTGTGGAGTAAGGAGGACTGAGCGCGATGATTTCAACTAGTCAAGAGTGCGAGGAAAACCATGAATCAGCCTGAACCAATAAGAGCAGCCCTGGATTTGCCTGGTGGTGCCCGTTTTTACCGTTGTGCGCTTCAGGTGAATCCGTTTGACTACGTAAAACGCCACAACAGGGAAACGACTTTCGCAAATGAAGCGGAGTATAACGCCGCGATGGTGGATGCATGTCAAAAGAACAACATTGAAGTGATAAGCGTTACTGATCACTACCGTGTGCGTTCATCAGAAACGCTCATTCAAGCGGCGCGGAATGTTGGGATTCACGTGTTTCCTGGGTTTGAAGCCGTGACCAAAGATGGCATTCATTTGCTCTGTCTTTTCGATCCATCCAAAGACTTACAGTTCCTTAGCCGGATTCTTGGTGACTGCGGTATCCACGAAGATGAGGCTGCATCTCCTACCGGAAAATACGATGTTACTGAGTTTTTGAAGGAAGCTACCGACCGGTGGGGAGCCGTCTGTGTGGCCGCTCATGTTGCCAGCGATGGAGGGCTTTTAACCAAACTTTCGGGGCAACCACGGATCAACGCTTGGACATGGCCTCATCTTCTTGTTTGTGCGCTCCCAGGGCCAATCTCAGATGCACCAGAGAACCTGCGTCCGATAATAGAGAACAAGAATCCCGAATATCGACGCGATCGGCCTGTGGCCGTAATCAATGCACAAGATGTCTCAAGTCCGGATGATTTCGCCAAGCCTGGCGCATCCTGTTGGATAAAGATGTCCAACGTCACTTCGGAAGGCTTACGCCAGGCGTTTCTTGATCCCGAATCCAGGATACGGCTGGCCAGTGACCCTGCGCCGGAAGAGCACACAGAGTTCCTCGCCGTGGCTTGGCAGGGGGGATTTCTCGATGGTTCCGCGATTCATCTAAACGAGAATCTGAATGTGCTAATTGGTGGGCGTGGAACAGGAAAGTCTACTGTCGTTGAGAGCCTTCGCTATGTTCTTGGTCTGGAACCTCTCGGCGAAGAGGCTCGTAAAGCCCATGAGGGAATCATCCGTCAGGTGCTCCGTAGTGGCACGAAAATATCGCTATTGGTCCGGTCTTACCATCCGGATAAACGCCACTACTTGATCGAACGAACTATCCCCAACCCACCAGTGGTCAAAGACGAGACCGGCAATGTGCTCAATCTGACTCCGGCGGATGTTGTTCCGCAAGCCGAAGTATATGGGCAGCATGAAATATCAGAACTGACGAAAAGCCGGGAGAAACTTACACGGTTGCTAGACCGATTTGTGGAGCGCAATACAGACATTGTAAAACGGAAGAACAATATTCGTAGGCAATTGGAGCGGTCACGATTACGCTTACTAGAAACATACAAGGAACTATCACTGATTGAAGAGCGGCTTGCTACATTGCCAGCCCTTGAGGAAACATTACGGAGGTTTCAAGACGCTGGCCTCGAGGACAAGCTTAAGGAACAAAGTCTTCTTGTGCGCGAGGAACGCGTCCTCAAAACTACCGAGGAGCGCTTAATCCCATTCAAGGAGTTCCTCACGCAATTGCAGAGCACCATACCCATAGATCGAGCTTTCCTATCACCCAAGGCACTAGCCGATTTGCCTGGGAAGGAAATACTGGCTGGTGCGGATTCAGTATTGGATCAATTGAGTAAGGAGATGCATGACCTTTCCGCTCAAATGAACGAGGCCATAGGACGTGCACAGGCTGGCATAGAAGATGTCAAGAGCGGGTGGAAAGAGCGAAAGAAAGAAGTCCTTGCGGCATACGAGGCCATCTTGCGGGAACTGCAGAAATCTAAAGTCGATGGTGAAGAATTCATTCGCCTTAGACGACAAATTGAAGAACTCCGCCCGCTAAAGGAGAGACAGGCTTCATTGCAGCGCGACCTAAAAGAATATGAAACAGAACGGCGTAACTTCCTCTCCGGATGGGAGGATGTGAAAGCTGAGGAGTTTCGCCATCTCGAACGCGCTGCCAAGAAAGTAAACCGCAAACTCGAACGGCGTGTTTTGGTTGAGGTTTCGGCAGGAGGAAACCGCGAACCGCTTGTGGAGGTTTTGCGCAACCAAATAGGCGGCCGTCTGTCAGAAGCGATTGAAATCCTGAAGCAACGGGGGGACTTCTCACTTCCGGCATTCGCTGCCGCTTGCCGTGAGGGGCGGGAGTCACTATCCCGGCAGTTTAATATCTCGCCTGGTCAGGCGGAACGTATTGCTCAGGCTAATCCAGATGTAATTATGCAAATTGAAGAACTAGAATTGCCGCCAACAACCGCCATCAAACTTAACGTAGCTGCCGAGGACCAACCGCCTCAGTGGGAAACTTTAGAGGATCTGTCCACTGGACAAAAAGCAACGGCAGTTTTGTTGCTCCTGCTCCTCGAGTCGAAGGCTCCGTTGGTTGTTGACCAGCCTGAGGACGATCTCGATAACCGTTTCATTTCGGACGGTGTTGTACCCAAGATGAGGGAGGAAAAACGACGACGCCAGTTCATCTTTGCGACGCATAATGCCAATATCCCTGTCTTAGGCGATGCAGAGTTGATTGTTGGTCTATCCGCTTTCGGTGATGCTGGGCAAGGAAGAGCCAAGCTCTCCAGTGAGCATATGGGCTCCATTGATACGCATCCGGTTTGCGAACTCGTGGAGGAGGTCCTTGAGGGAGGAAAGGACGCCTTTGAAATGCGACGCCTAAAATACGGATTCTGAGGGGCTTCGAATGACTAGAACAGAACTGTTGGAACTGATCAGTAACGGGGAGAATTCCGGTGTGGAGTTCAAGCGAGACACTATCGAAAACCGTGCCTTGGCCAAAGAGCTTGTTGCCTTTGCTAATTTGCAAGGAGGGCGGGTTCTTCTGGGTGTGGATGATGATGGCAGTGTGGTGGGAGTAACCAGACAAAGCTTGGAAGAATGGATTATGACCGCCTGCCGAGATAAGATTCGTCCTGAGCTGATCCCGTACTTCGAGCTGATACGAGATGTTGAACCGGGGAAAGATGTAGCTATCGTTCAAGTTGACCGCGGATGGAGTGTCCATCATGTCTGGCATAGCAATCATCGAACATACTATATCCGCGTAGGGACGCAAAGCCGCGAAGCCAGTCCAGAAGAACTTGAGCGATTATTTCAACAGCGTGGCGCTTTCCGGTTAGAGGTCCGGGGCGTATCCGGTTCATCCATGCGCAATTTCGATTTTCGTCGCTTGCAAGACTATTTTCAACGCATTAGGGGTCAAGACACCCCTTCTGTGGATGATGAAAATGCATGGTGCAGTCTGCTTATAAATACGGAATTCTTGGTTGACGAAACCGACACTACACCAGCAACAGTGGCGGGCTTGCTCCTTTTCTGTACGAATCCAAATCGCTTCTTACCGCAAGCGGGAATTGATGCTGCAGCCTACCCAGGAAAAGAGAAGGATTATGCGGCTAAAGAACGGGCTACCATACGTGGTCCGATGACCGCCTTATTCGGAAGCGAAGGCATCGTGGAGACGGGGATCGTGGAACAATCAGTGGAGTTCGTGAGGCGAAACACGGGAGTGTCGGCCAGTCTTGCTGATGGTGCGAGACGCGAGGAACGATGGTTGTATCCGGAGGAAGCGGTTAGGGAAGCTATTGTCAACGCCCTAGTTCATCGGGACTACCTTTTGTCGGGGACGACTGTTGAATTGTCCATATATGAAGATCGCTTAGAGGTGATTTCTCCCGGACGTCTTCCTAACGGTATTACGCCACAGCGTATGATAACGGGCTGCCGGTCAGCCCGGAACCAATTGCTCAAAGATGTCATGAGAGACTACGGTTATCTTGAGCACATGGGTATGGGAGTGCCTCGCAAAATCGTCAAAGAGATGCAAAGACACAATGGGACCTCGCCCGACCTAATCGAAGAAGAGGAGCGGTTTCTGGTCAGACTGTGGAACAAGAAATGAAAGGCAATGTTAGTTCCCCCTGTGACGAGAGAGAGCAATGCTACATCGAACGATGAACGGGGCCGGCGCACCCACATGGTCTTGTGCAAACTGCATCAGGAATGAGGCGAAGCGTACTATGGACACTTGCGACATCCGGCTCCTGGAGGGATCATCGGGAAATCGAACTCAACGCCGTTTCCGACAGGGCGGAGGCGGCCTGCTCTTTGATAACCTGTTGAATATCGAAGGCTTACGACTCAAGGGTCTGATGGAGAATGGTTATGAAGAGGGTTGCACAAGGGGAGCCAGATCATTCCCGATGCCCTGGCGTCGGTTTATATTTCAACGCTCCGGTCTCATCCAGACCGGGGTGTTTTTTTGTTTCTACCTGCCAATGCGCGACTTGCAACGTCTCTCTGCCATAGGCGCAATGACTGTGGGCAGCCTACTCATCATCGGGCAGGATATTTCCGACCACCGACACGAATACCTTTGCATCCTGCGCGCCCTTCGTGACATCGCCTTCCCCTTTGATGCCATCCTCATTACCGGCGATTATTATCAAAGCACGGAAGATGTTGTCGGCGGTATCACTTCTACGGTAAACAAGGAAGGACGCGTGCTTTATGCAGCAGCATGAGATACGGCGGTTTTGACTATAATATGCAATGGTCGAATCTATTCACACCCGTAAGGAGATTTTCTGCAATGGATATTCCACGGATCTTCAACATCACCGAAAGCGCGCACCGTATCCACAACCCGATCACACCCAAGAAACTCGCCGCTCTCGGCGCGGCGCTGCGTCTGGAATCGGGGGCCCGGGTTCTCGACCTTGGGAGCGGTTCGGGAGAGATGCTGTGCTCTTGGGCGCGTGACCACGGTGTCATCGGCACCGGCATCGATATGAGCCAGTTGTTTACCGAGCAAGCGAAGCTCCGCGCTGAAGAACTCGGCGTCACCGATCAAGTCAAGTTCATCCATGCCGATGCCGCTGGCTATGTCTCGGACGAGAAGGTCGATGTGGCAGCCTGTCTAGGTGCCACGTGGATCGGTGAGGGAGTTGCCGGCACCATCGAGCTTCTGGCGCAGAGCCTCCGCCCCGGAGGAATCATCCTTATTGGCGAGCCCTTCTGGCGACAGTTACCGCCGACGGAAGATGTTGCCAGGGGGTGTCTTGCCCACTCAATCTCTGACTTTCTCATGCTTCCGGAACTGCTCGCATCTTTCGGTCGCCTTGGCTACGACGTTGTTGAAATGGTTTTGGCTGACCAAGATGGCTGGGACAGATACGAGGCGGCCAAGTGGCTCACCATGCGAAGGTGGCTTGAAACCAATCCTGATGACGAGTTAGCCGAAGAGGTTCGAGCCCAACTGACCTCGGAGCCCCTGCGATACGCCACTTATACGCGTGAATACCTGGGCTGGGGTGTGTTCGCGCTGATGCTGCGGTGATTGAGTTGTGGCATCCGGCGGAGACGGGGAACAGCGATTTAATGCCGCTTCCGCTTTACCGGGAACGGTCGGATCTTTGATAGCTCATTGATATTGAAGGTTTTCGGTTACAAGCCGAAGTAAGAGAACGGTTATGAAGAGGGTTCCTTCCGGGGAGCCAAATTTAATCTGCTGAGCTTCAGCGGTTCTTGTTTAACGCAAGGCCCCTTGGGGTGATCCTCTCGGGGTCTCGTCGTTTCCGGCGTGTCCACGCCGACTTGCGCCCGCCCGCACATTTACCCTGATTCTCCGTTTCGAAGCCCGCAGCCCGGGGGCCGGGTGCAACCCTGGGGGTTGTGCGCGCTCACCGAAAATGTCCTTTCCGAATTCTCCCGTTCTCCGTTTTTCGAGTCGCCTTGTTTAACAGCCCGGCTGCATCCGGACACCCGCTTCGACATTTCGAATTCCCCTCCGGTAGGTATCTGCCGAAAGCCGGACTAGGGGGTCCGGCGCAAGCGGATTACCAGACAGCGGAAACAGCCGTGAGATCGGAGACCGTTGTGGATGCCGGCGACACCGCCTTCAGGCGGTGTCGAACGGGCTCCAACGGCCTTCTCGATGACCGGCCTACCCAGTCCCGCGGCATCCACAACGGCACCATTTACAACGCCGACTACCTGTTCCGGCGCTGGAAGATGCGGCGCTTCGCCGAGGTGGACAGCGAGATTCTGTTCCGCCTGGCCGCGAACGCCGCCCGGGACGGGGCCATGGATATCGAGCGGTTCAAAGCCCGGCTCCGACGCTGTCGGGGTCAGATCACCGCCGTCATCGCCTGCCGGACCGACCCGGGCACCGTCTTTGTGCTCAAGGGGAACCGGCCGTTGGAACTGCGCT
>Ga0255346_1003494_pt1 | contig 18346 bp, 21 predicted proteins | sample wastewater_treat_FD_194410 | JGI IMG/M metagenome (GOLD analysis project Ga0255346, IMG submission 194410) | Wastewater microbial communities from Lulu Island WWTP, Vancouver, Canada - plant22 | ecosystem: Engineered > WWTP > Wastewater > Unclassified | place: Canada: Vancouver, British Columbia... | reverse complement strand
TTCGATTTTAATTTTAATTTTTATGGGAACCCCTGTAATTTATAAACAAAAAAGGGTTGGCAAAAATAATCAAATTTTTACAATTTATAAATTTAGAACAATGACTAAAGATGCTGAAAAAACTGGGGCACAATGGTCAATAATCGGAGATAAACGAGTTACTCCTTTAGGACAAATCTTAAGAAAAACCCACGTTGATGAATTTCCTCAATTAGTAAATGTTCTTAAAGGAGAATTATCGTTTGTTGGACCACGCCCTGAAAGGCCAGAATTTGTAGAAATTTTACAAAAAGAAATCCCTTATTATAATTTAAGACACTTGGTAAAGCCGGGAATTACCGGCTGGGCACAACTTAATTATCCTTATGCTTCTTCAATTGAAGATTCTTTTGAAAAGTTGCAATATGATTTATTTTATTTAAAACACAGGAATTTTCTTTTTGATTTAAGCATTATTGTAAAAACTTTAAGGTCATTTATTCAAAACCCTAAAAAAATTAGCTTGGCAAAGGAATAGTTTTTTTCCGCTTTACCAAAAATTCCCTTAAAAAAATTAAACCTCCAACTATTAAAATAACTATTTGCTTTATTCTTAAAACCAACATTAAAGATAAGCTGTAAGCTTCTTCAATACCCAAAGCAGAACCAGCTAAAAAAGCTCCGCTTTCTCCAAATCCAATGCCGCCAAAAACAGGCACGCTGTTAAAATAACTAATTCCCAAATAAAAAACCAAGGTTATTAAAAAACTATGAGGGATTTGCAAAAACCATAAAGCTAATTCAATCTGTAAAATTTCCCAATAAAAACCTAAAATACTTAAAATTATTGCTAAAATTAAATATTTTCTTGATTCTTTCATAAAAAAAGAAACTCCATAATCAAATAAATGAAGATTTTCAATTGTTTTTTCTTCCATTGGAATAAGTTTTGAAACAAATTTTGAAAACCAACCGCGTTTTAAAAAACGAGAAGCTAAAAAAATAGAAATTAAAATTACTAAAACAAAAAGAACTATTAATGGCCAAGAAATTCCAGTTAATCCTTTAATAAGAATATAAATTAATAAAACAAAAGCTCCTAAAAGATTGGTAAAAAACACTATTAAGTAATCAAAAAAAACAGTAGCATAAGAAGCTGGAGTAGATATTCCTTTGTCTTTTAATTTATTTGCCTTAAAAGTTTCTCCTGAAATTTCAAAAGAAGGAATAATTAAAGAAATTAAAGAGCTTTGAAAAGAAATTCTTAATAAATCTGGAAATCCAATATGCTTATAGCCAAAACCTTTCAAAATTGTTTGCAACCGAAAACAAGCAATTGTTAAAACAATTGGCGCAAAAGAAGCTAGAGCTATAAAATATAGGGGTTTAATTTGGGAAATAATTGAAGAAATTGCTTTAAAATCAGAAAACCAGTTTAAAACAAAAAAAAGCGCTAAACCAATAAGCGCTAAAACAATAAAAACTACCAAATTAGCTGTTTTGGTTTTAAAAAATTCAACTATTTTTTTAAGTAATTTATTAATAGTTAGTAATATTTTCTTTAACATAATTTAAAAATTCAGGATAACCATTTAAATATAAATAATACCACCATTCTACTCCCCACAAATAAATTTTATCAATATTAGTTTTTTTAGCAAATACGATACTTTCTTTAAATTTTTCGAAATCAAACTCTTTAAACTGCTTTTCTATTGGAACATCTTTTAAAGATTTATCAAACCACGGTTCTAATTGAACTTCGGTAAGCAGTACTTCTTTCTTAAAAATATTTTCAAAAAATTTAGCTTTGTTTTGATAAAAATAAGGATTTAAAGGATAAATTAAACTAGTTTCAAAAACCGGTGTTGAAAGATAAAAACGACGATACAAAGATATCCCAACTTTATCTCCGTAAATAAAACTTCTTAACCAAGTTTCCATTTCTCCACTAGAAGTAATGATTATTGGATGATTGGAATCAAGATTTTTTACTAATTTTATTTCGTTTTGAAGCTCTTTAACGCTTAACAAATTATTGGAACAATTTCCAAAATTATAAAAAGGTTCATTTTCTATTTGCCAAAATTCCAAATTAGGATAATTTTTATAGCGGGAAACCACTAAGGCTAAGTATTCATTAAGTTCTTTTTCTAAATTTTTAGAATCAGCTTTGATTAACCAATAAGGAATATGGCATTCTGGCCAGCGAGGAACTTTTTTACCAATAATTAAAGTTGTTTTAATATTTTTTTCTTGCGCTTTATTCATTAAAAAATCAATCTCATCAAAATCGTAAATTCCGTTTTGTTTTTCAATTCTATCCCAATAGGCAATAATTCTTAAGCGCTCTGGCTGTAATTCATTTAAAATATTTTCATAAGTTATTAAAGGATCTAATCCCAAGCTTTCGGCTTGTTTAGTAGAATAAACTATGCCAAACGAAAAATCACTGCTTTGTGAAATTAAATTTAAAGGCATTGGAACGTTAAAAACAAACCACATTAAAATAGCTAAAAAGCCACTCATTAAAGATAAATAAAGTTTCATAAAAATAATTATAACAAAACTTTTTTAAAAACAACTAATCTTCAACTCTTATTAAATCAGAATTAATCACCATCCTTAATCTATTGGTTCTAACTGGCCAACAACTCATTAAAATTAAATGCGATTTATTATCTTTCTCTTCAACTTTAAAATCAAGAGGAACAACTATATCTTTTTCTGAAACCCGATAATAATATTTTTTATTTTGATAGCTAACAACAAACTCATCGCCAATTTCTAATTTTTCAAGCAAAGCAAAAACGCTGCCATAATTGCCATTATACCAAGGATAAGCAGAAGAATGCCCCAAAATAATCGCTGTGCCGGGTTTTCCAATTTCAGCTGAATCTCGATAATGAATAACTCCTTTTTCTAAATAAGACAATAATTCATCATTATCTATTGTTTGTGGAAAAACAATTGGAGCATTAACATTTATTTTGGGAATAATAACTCTTGCTTCATTTTGTTCGGTTTGAGGAGCTTGAGATATTAAATAATCTACTTCGCTTGAAGAAAGATTAATCCTATTTTGATTAGTATTAGAAAACCAATTATCAATTTGCCAGCTAGTTTGAGCTAATAAAGCTCGGCCATCAAAAACTATTAAAATTATTGGGAAAATAATTAAAAAATACCCAATGGTATTTCTTAAAAATTCTAAAATATCATAAAAAAAAAATTTTTCTTTCATTTCTATATTTTACTAAAAAATTTCTAAATTAAAACCTAAAATCTCAGGAGCATTTGGCAGATAAATCATTAGTAAAGTTAGAGTGATAGCAATCAAGATTCCTGATGCTAATTTTATCGAAAAAGCAGGGGTTTTACCTAAAATTCCCAAAACTAAAGTAGTAATTAAATAAGCCAAAAAGATTATTAAAAGATTCTGCGAATTAACTATTAAATTCCAAATAGAGGTAAAAGCATTAGGGTTATTTATTAAAACATTTTGAGGATTAATAGAAGAAATAACAGAATCATCAGAAGAAAAAGCTATTGGTAAAGCTGAAGTAGGACTAGTTAATAAGGGGCTAGAAGAAGGACTAATTGAAACTATGGGGCTTAGAGTCTCTGGAGTTATTAGAGTTTCTTCAATTGGTTTATTAGCAGTTTCTATTGGACTTGGAATTAAACTTTCACCTGGAATATTTATTTCTTCCTGAGCTATAACTCTTGGGGAAATCTCTAAAATTGGACTAACAACAGCTGCTTCGGGATAAATAACTGTTAAAGGTTGGGGAGCGGGTGTTTCTTTGGGAGTCCCAAAAACCTGCACAACTAAAGTTGTTTCATAACCCTCGATATCGCCGCTTACAACTGCTACCCCTATTTCTTGATAATTTTGATTTAATAAATTAGCTCTATGAGAAGGAGAATTAAGCCAAGCCTCAATTACTTGCGAAGAATCAATAAAATCAATTGCTAAATTTTCTCCAGCGTATTTATAATTATAATTATTTTTTATAAACCAATACCAAGGAGTCAAACCATCTGGGGAATTATGAGAAAAATATTTTTTATTTATCATATCGCTTGCCTTTTCTTTAGCAATTTCGTTTAATAAAGGATTTACTTTTAATTCACTTAAACCATTTTTTCTTCGAAATTCATTTGTTAAGCTTAAAATTGCATTGCTATTAACTTCTGCAAAAAAATCAGTTGTGGGAACATAATAAATTATCACCAAAGGTATGGCTTTGATTAATAAAGCTATTAAAATATAGCTAATAATAGCTTTTTTTCTTAAGGAAAATGGATAAAAATCATTTTCTGTGGTTGGCAAAAAAAAGTTTTTTAGTTTTTTAGAAAAATTTGATTTTTGTTGTTTCATACTTTAATATAATATTATACCATAAAATAACAAAAAAATCAATGGATTACAATTATTTATAAAAGATCGGAATTTATTGTTCTTTTGATTTTTTGATCTCCAGTAGCAGGAGAAGTCCCAACGCTTTTTATTCGAAATTTAGTTCCAATACCAGAAAGAGTAGTTGTTGATATGTCGCCAGCACCACAACAAGAAGCATTATTATTAAATGATGGGGCGGAAATGCTTTCCACCATAATAAACTCGTACATTTTCCATTCAACACCTGAATCAGCAGCATAAAAAGCTTTTACTGAATCAATTGCCAATCTTGATTGTCTTAAACTTAAAAGAAAAGACATTTGAGAAGAAATAGCTAAAACAAAAATGGTAGTCATTAAAACTACAACTAAAATCATTACTTGGGATTTAAAATATTTTTGATAATTGTCCATTGATAAATTTACTATTAATTAATTTTAAGGAATAGGTTCTGGAAAAATAAGTTTTCTTTGAGTGATTGAAGTTTGTAAAGTAAAGGAAAACGAAGAAAATTTTTCACTTTCAGTTTTTGAAGCTGGTTCAATTTTTATAATAAAAGTAACTCTGGGCTGACAAGTTAAATCATTATCTGGGCAATGAAGAACAACCTTAAAATCTTTAACTTTTAAGCGATTATCTGTTAAGGGGTAAATTGTATCATCCTCTGATCTATAAATTATATTATCGTTTAATAGATATTGAACTTCTTTATTATCCTGATTAACAAATGAAAAAACTCCTTCACTTGGTTTTTGATAATCAGTTCCTTCTTTGATTTCCCTAGTCATTGATTCCAAAACAAATCTTAAATTGTTCTGAGCATTAATAAAACCAGCTATGGCTCTATAGCTTCTGGAAATATTAATAAAAATTGGAATTAATAAAGTAATAGCTATTGAAAAAATAAATAAAGAAACCAAAATTTCTGGTAAAGTAAAAGCTTTTTTAAAATTTAAATTTTTGTTTCTCATAATTTTTAAAAACCGCCCTCAAACCAATTATACAAATGATCTTCAACTACAATTTCGAAATTCTGGTCGCGAGTTTTCCATTTAACTATTGATTGAACCCTAATTTCATTATCATTAACTTTTGTTGTTTTAATTGTTCTTTTAAAAACAGTGTCATTTCCTTCATTATACTGAAAACCATTGTTTTCTGAATACTTCAAAAAATTATTAGATTCTCCAGAACAAGATCTTAGAATGCTTATATAATCAATTTCTAAACAATTAGCAATAATGCCTTCATCAAAAGAATTTCCATTTTTAAAGTTTTCGTTTCTTTTTTGAGTTATTAATTCAATTCCCTCTTGAGCCAAATAACTGGCAACTAAATAATTATGGCTATAACTTAAATTAGCAAGTACGGTATTAACTAATGATATTAAACTGGTAAAAACAATAGCAATCATTGAAATTGCAACCATTAATTCTACCAAAGAAAATCCTTGATAAAAATTTAATGTTTTCTTATTTTTTGTTGTTATTGGCATAATTTATTAAAAAGAAATTCCTCCAAAAGAATTTACTTTAATCTCTAGTTTATTAGTGGGATCATTTTTTATTTGTAGAGTTATGATCCCTTGTTGAATGGTAGTCAAAGAATTATTATTACAAAAAACAGCTTCTCCTTTAGGTGGTAAAAATACAATAGAATTAAATGCTGGCTGTAAACTTAATTTCATAATTGGTTTCAAAATTTTTCTGTTTTCAGGAAGTGCTGAAGCGGAGGTCAAAGCTGAACAAATATTAGAACAACCTTCAGTAGGAGAAAAATTCAAATTTACAACTAATTCATATTGATCTTGATCTGGATAAAATCTTATTCCATAGCCGCAAGGAATAACTTTACTACCCCCAGCCATATATTCAGTTGCTAAATAAGAACTATCTTGAACTCTTTTTAAATCAGTAATAATTAGATCTGCTTGGGCTTGAAGTTCACTTTGGTATTGACCTATTTTTGAAAAATTAAAAACCAAAGAAGAAATAAGGGTAATAATAGTCAAAGAAATAAGCATTTCAATTGTTGTAAAACTTTTTAGTAATTTTTTATATTTTGAATATTTATAAAAAAACATCTGGAAAAATTAAAAGATAATTATTAATAATTATATCAGAAAAAAGAAAAGCAATAAAAGCTCCCAAAGCCAAAAATGGACCAAAAGGAACAATGTCTTTTAAAGTTTTCTTTTTAGAAATTATTAAAATTAACGAAGTAATTGTTCCTAGAACAAAAGACAAAAATAAAACTATTAAAATATCTGGCCAAAGAAAAATCAAACTCAAAGCTAAAATTAATAGAACATCTCCTAAGCCCATTGCTGTACCTTTTGAAAAAAGATAAGCAAAGCCAATTGTAAAAATACCAGGCAAAAGAGCCATTAATATTTTTAAGATTATATTTTGAGGAGTAAATATCAAATAATTTAAAATTCCTGAAAAATTTAAGCCATAATTAGGCAAAAAATTTATTTTTTGTAAATAAAAATAAAAAAAATTTAAAATTATTGAAATAAAAAATAAGGTATAAACAGCAAAACTAGGAATTAGATAATACTTAACATCATAGACTGCTATTAAAATTAAAAGAGAGAAAATAATTTGAAATAAGATTATCAAAATTAAAATCTTGATATCTGGTAAAAAACCGATTAGATAAAAAATTTTAGAAAATTTCCAAGAAACACTTAAAAAAGCTAAACCAGTTAAAAATTCAACAATTGGGTATTGCCAAGATAACTTGTGATGGCAATTACGGCATTTTCCATTCTGAATAATAAAACTTATCAGAGGAATAAGCTCATACCAAACTAATTTCTTTTTACAATAAGGACAATAAGATCTACCAGATATTTCTTTAATAAAAGAAGTTTCTTTTTCTGGAGTTAATCTAAAAATTACAACATTTAAAAAACTTCCAATAGAAATTCCTATTAGAAAGCTAATTAAAAAAAGCATAGATACAAAAGATTATAGTCCTATACAATAATATGGGTCTGAGCAGGTTAAACCATCATATGGGTCTGAGTCTAAATCATTATCTAAGGCTGAGTTTTCTTCATCTTCTAAAAGAGCCCCTAGGGTATAGTGCAAACCGTCGCTCGATACTCCATAATAATAAGTATAAGGCTCTCTATTTAAAGGATCTTGGGGTAATTGTCCTAATTGTGCTCCAAGATCACTCAAACTTGAGGGATATGTATTGTTTTTATTAAAATAAATCTCTAAGCCATTTTGCAAATTTCTTAAATCAGCAACTCTTCTAGTATCTCTTCCCCGAGCCCTTACTCCAGAAAGACCAACTAAAACCATTGCTGATAAAAGACCAATTACCGTAATAACTACCAAAAGCTCTATTAAAGTAAAACCTTTAAAAAATTTTGACATATTTTTATACTTTATAATTTAATTTATTAATTATTATAATTATAAATCTTTAATTTTAAAAATCAAGAGTTTTTAGTAAGGCATTAAAATTGCTGGGCTATTTGATAAATTGGCATAATTACTCCAGCAACCAATAAGCCAACTAAAATTCCCAAAAAAACAATTAAAATTGGCTGAATTATTTCTGCTAAACTTCCTGCTAATTCATCAACTTCTCTAGTATAGTTTTTAGCTATTTTATTTAGAATTTCATCTAAAGTTCCAGTTCGCTCTCCAACTGCCATCATCTGAGAAACAACTGGCGGGAAAAAATCAGGATAATTCATTATTAAGCTTGACATATTACCGCCTTCTTTTACTCCTTGAGCTATTTTAAAAATTACGTCTTCATAAAAATTATTGCCAATAACATTTGCTGAGATTTCTAAAGCTGAAATAATTGGAATTCCTCCTTTAATTAAAACTGATAAAGTTTCAGCAAATCTTGAAATATAAAGCTTTTTTAAAAAATTGCCAATAACAGGAAAGTTTAAAAAAATAGTGGAAGCCAATCCTTGGGCTTCTTCTGATTTGAAATAATTAACAACTACAATAGCTATGACCGCTATGACAGCTATTATACCCAGATAATAGTTTTTCAAAAAACTACCAACCCCAAACATAATTTTAGAAATAGTCGGAAGTTCCTCTGGGGTTATGCCGCTTTCAGTAATTATCCCCTCAAGCTGAGGAATAACAACCACTACCATAATTATTATAACTACTAAAAACATAACTAATACAAAAATAGGATAAATCATTGCATTTCTGACTTTAGAATTTAATTTGTCCTGAGCCTCATAATAATCAGCTAAATAGCTTAAAGAACTATCAAGTCTTCCAGTTAATTCTGAGGCTTTTATCATGTTAACAAAAAAATCAGAAAAAACAGCTGGATATTTTGATAGGGCATCTGAAAAAGATAAACCAGCTTCAATATCATTGTTAATTTGAATTGTTATAGATTTTAAAACTGAATTAGTTACTTGATTAGCCAAAGCATTTAGGCTTTCAATAAGGGGAATTTGGGCTTCCATCAAAATTGATAATTGCCTAGTATAAGCTGATAATTCTTTTAAGCTAACTCTTTCAAAAAAAGATAAAGCCTTAGTATATTTTTTTTCTTCTGGTTTTCTTTCTAATTTTAAAACCACTAACCCTGCTTGCTGCAAAATAGAAACAGCGCTTTCTTCACTTAAAGCATCTAAATTGCCGCTAATTATTTCTCCATTTTTATTTTTAGCTGTATAGGTATATAACATAATTCTATTTAAGATAATTATTTAATTCTGAGGGATTTAAAGAATAAAGATAAGCATTTTCAGCTGTTATTTCCCTTCTTCTTACTAATTCAGCTAATGATCTGTTTAAAGACATCATACCTTCTTCTAAAGAAGTTTCAATAACTAAATCAAGCTGATAAACCTTATCTTCTCTTATTAAATTCCTAACAGCACTATTGGCTAATAAAATTTCAGTTGCTGGGATTCTACCTCCTTCAATTCTAGGAATTAGTCTTTGAGAAATAATTCCAACTAAAGTTGAGGCTAATTGAAATCTTGCTTGGCTTTGTTGAGAAGCTGGAAAACTATCAATAATTCTATCAATTGTTTGCGAAGCATTGTTAGTGTGTAGAGTTGAAAAAACAAAGTGCCCGGTTTCAGCTGCTGTTAAAGCAATTGCCATTGTTTCTGGATCTCTCATTTCTCCAATCATAATTATATCAGGATCTTGTCTTAAAACAGATCGCAGGGCATTATGAAAAGTCAAAGTATCCATTCCAACTTCTCTTTGATCTATCAAAGCCTTATCTTGTTCAAAAATATATTCAATAGGATCTTCAATAGTAATTATATGATCAAAACGACTATGATTTATTTCATCTATTAAAGCTGCTAAAGTAGTTGATTTACCATGTCCAGCTGGTCCTACAACCAAAAAGAAGCCTTGAGATAATTTTGCTATTTGATGAAGAATTTTTGGAAGATTTAATTCTTCTATACCCCTTATTTCCATTGGAATTAATCTTAAAGAAATAGCTGGATAACTACGTTGATAATAAACATTTGAGCGGCAGCGAATTTTATCTTTATAGGAATAACCAAAATCTATCTCTTTTTGTTTTAAAAATTTCTCTTTTTGTTCGGTAGTTAATAAAACATCTACAAAATTTATCAAATCATCTTTTGCTAAAATAGGTTCTTTAGCAAGCTGTAATAAGTTACCATCAATTCTTAAAGTTGGTTTTTTACCGACTCCTAAATGTAAATCAGAAGCTCCTTGAGCTTGGGCTAATTCTAAATAATTTCCTAATTTTGCTTGATAATTTATATCCATAATTTTAATTAGTCATTAGAAGCTGTTTCTCTAATTACCTCTGAAAATGGAATAATTCCTTCTAGTAGATGCAGAACAGCCTCGATTCTTAAATCAATCATATTTTGTTTTTTTGCTTCTTCTAAGATACTTGATTCGCCGCTATTTTGTAAAATTATATTTTCTAAATTCTTGGTCATTTGTAAAACTTCATAAATTCCAGTTCTTCCTAAAAATCCTTTATTTTTGCAAACCTCACAGCCAACTGGCTCATAAATTGTATATGGTTTTGAGTAATTTAAAGTTTTTCTAAACTCATTTGGTAAATTATTTAAAGCTTGATCAATTAATTTTTCTTGTTCGGGATTAGCTTGAACTTGTTTTTTACAATTGTCGCAAAGTTTTCTAACCAATCTTTGAGAAACAATTATATTTAAAGTTGGGGGTATTAAAAATTTTTGAACCCCCAAGTCAATTAATCTAGGAATTGCTCCTATAGCATTATTAGTATGTAAAGTAGAAAGCATAATATGCCCAGTTAAAGCTGAGTGAACTGCTAATTCTGCTGTTTCTGAATCTCTAATCTCTCCAACCATAATTATATCAGGATCTTGTCTTAAAATTGAGCGTAAACCAGAAGCAAAAGTATAACCAATTTCTGGAAGAACCTGTGATTGGTTAACTCCTGAAATAAAATATTCAATAGGATCTTCTAAAGTTACTACATTAGTGCTATCTTGGCTTAAAATTTGAAGTATAGCATAAAGAGTAGTTGTTTTTCCCGAGCCAGTTGGACCAGTAACTAAAATCATTCCAAAAGGTTTTTTCATTGCTTGTTTTATTTTTTCTAAATTCCATTTAGACACCCCTAAATCATCAATTGTTTTTAAACCAACTGAAGGGTCTAAAATTCTGATTGCCACTTTTTCATCATTAGCTGTTGGAAAGGTTGAAACTCTAAAATCAATTTGTTTGCCACTAATTAAGGCTGAAAAACGACCATCTTGAGGGATTCTGGTTTCGTCAATTTTTAAATTAGATAAAATTTTGACTCTAGTCAAAACCGAGGGATGAATTTCTTTGGGCAAAAACAAAACCGAAGACAAATCTCCATCGATTCGATAGCGAACCCTTAATCTATTTCTTTCTGGTTCAATATGAATATCAGAAGCTCGTTGATTAACTGCGTTTCTAATAATATCAGAAACCAATTTAATAATTGGTGCTTCTTCAGAAGAAGAAGTCATAGACTGGTCTAAATCAATAATTGTTTTTTGTCTAATAGTTCTTGCTTGCAGTTCTGCTTGTTGTCTTATTTGAGATAGTGCTAAAGTTACCTCTTCTCCAAAAGTAGTATAACTTTTCAAGTATCTTAAAAAATCAGAATATTTAATAACGAAAATTTTTAAACTCAATCCCAAGCCTTGAGCAATAAATTTTAAAGCATTTTGAGCTTCGCTGCTAGTGGGATCAACCATTCCAACATATAAGAATTTATCATCCTTATAAAAAGAAATCATTTGATAATATTTAGCTGATTCTTGGGGAATAATTAATAGAATTTCTCTGGGAATAATTTCTTTTTTTTCAAAAACTTTCATTGGCAACTTTAAAAAATCGCTTTTAAGTTTTAAAAGATCATCTTCTGAAATAAGATTTCTTTCTAAAAGAATAGTTTCTGTATTTACTTGTCTGGTATTTGCCTCAATAATAATTTTTTGAGCATTATCTGGTGATAGTTTGTTTTGAGAAACCAAAATTTGAACAGGATCAAAATTAGCCATAGTTATTATTGAAAAGGATTTGGTTTACCAAGCGGAGGTATTTGTAAAGGAATTGGACCAAATTCTCTAAGAGTAGAAAAATTAGGGTGATTAATTATACTATTGATATCTAAATCAACTTCTTGAAGTTGATTTAAACCAGAATCTGAAGGAAAAATTTTATTAAACAATTCAGCTGCTGGAGCAGTATTGGGTCTAGTAAACACAAAATAGGCCAAAATTACCAAAAGAACAACTATCACCAAACCAGCAATAAGCCAAATTGAAACTCCGCTCCTTTTTTTCTTAAAAGCTGGGGTTTGGGTTTGATTAAATTGCGATGGAACTGTTGCCATATTTTTAATAAATTTTGTTTTTATTAGGGAAGTGTAAATTGTGGTTTGTTAATATAATAAGTATTTAAAGAAAGTGTAAGATTAAAACTTTGGGAAGATTCTTGGGAATCTTCTTGGGCTTGAGAATTCATATCTATAGCTTGTAAGTCAATTAATCTTTGTTCTTGTTCAATATTGGAAATAAAATTTTTAAAATCAGAGTAGCTCGCCTTAGCATTTAATTCAACTGTAATTATTTGAGGTAAATTATTGGAAGTCATTAAACCCTCGGGTTGAGAAGTTTCTAAAGTTTGATTTTGAGATAGGGTTGTAAAAGACATCTGGCTAATTTCAACATTGGCTTCTTGCGCTAAAGCTTCAACTATTGCTACTATTTCAGACATTTTCATAGAAGAAGGAAGGGTGGCCTCAATTAAAGAAATTTGCTGATTAATATCATTGGAATAAGAAAGTTGTTCTCTAAATTTAGTAATTAACTCATTAAGGTAGTCTAAAACCATTTCTCTTTCTGCTAATTCCGTTCTTGATTCTTGAACCTTGTCCCATTCGTTCAGACCTAAAGAAAAAAATATATAAATACTAGCCCCAAATAAAACTATAATTATTAAAAAACTTAAATATATTAAAGTAGTATTTCTCATAATTGATTAGTTAATAAAAAATTATTATCAAGAGTTATTTCTAGTTTAAAATTGTAGTTACTGCCAGTTTGATTTATATCGCTAATCTTTACTTCTTTTATTCCATTAATATTTCCGAAAGCAGCTGCTTGAGTAGCTATATCTTCCAAAGAAGGTGAATTACCAGTTAGGTTAAGTTGAAAATTATTAGAATTAAAAGACAAAGAATTAAAAACTATTGCTGGATTGGTGTTTTGTTCTAAAGTTGAAAAAATTATTGAAGAATAAACGTGTTGCGGCAAAAGATTTCTTAAGGTTTTTATTTGTTTGTCTAGGGTTAAAACTCTTTCTACTTCAGAAGCAGACAGTGTTGCTACGGTATCTTGTATTTCTCTGTCTAAATTTTCGATTTGTGATTCAGTAACAGATTTATAACCAGCTAAAAACAAATAGAAGCTCAAAGCAGCTAAAAAAGCAATTAGAGAAAAAATAATTAAATTAGTTGGTAAAGTCGGAGCTGGAGAAATTCTTTTGGTTGACGTTTTTGGTGAAGATTGGATATTTAAATTAGCAAAAGGATTTGTTACTGCCATAATTTTTATATTTATTTATTGTTTATTATAATAAAAAAAATAAAAAAAATAAAGTCAAGAGAAAATCTTCAAAGCAGCGCCAGCTGCTATTGAAAAAGAAGCTCCACTTTTTTGAATAATTGGATAAATAGTTGGGTCATATTTTATCTTCGAAAAAGGATTAGCTATCTGAGTTTCTAAATTAAATTCTTTTTGAAAATAATCTTTAATACCATAAGGCAAAACCCCTCCCCCTGACAAAATTATTCTTTTTATTTCGCGACTAGTTTGATTATAATAACTTGTCATTATTTTTTTAGCTTCATTAATTATCGCATCCAAATAAGGAATAATCAAAGCTGGTAAATATTTTTGATCTGAAGAAACCATTAACCCTCGATTTCTTTTTAGTTCCTCGGCTGCCAAAGGAGAAAGATTTAATCCCCTTGAAACAGAAACTGTAAAATCATTACCAGCAGTATCAATTGAATAACTCATTCTAAGTTCTCTTTTATCAACAACGCTAAAAGTACTAGCACGTGAACCTACATCAATAACTAAAGTTGTTAAATCATCATTAACCACTGATCTCGCTAAAGATAAAGATTCAAGTTCCATAGCTTTTAAGTAAACACCAGCTAATTGAGCAATTCTAGAATATCTATTTATTACATCGCTAGGAATAGCCATTAATAAAACTTCGGTTCTTTCTGAAAAAGATTGAGCCAAAGGAGTTAAAACCTGCCAATCAAGCATTACTTCACTTAAAGGAATTGGAATATACTGGCGTGCTTGATAAGGAATTGTTTGATTGATTTCCTTAGATGAAAGTTTTGGTAAATCCATAATGGTAGTAAACGAAGAAAAAACTGGCAAAGAAAATACTGCTTGCCTGGTTTTAACTTTCATTTTTTCTAAAACTTTTTTTAATAGAGAAGCTGTCGCATCTTCCATTATCTTTAATGACGAATCTTGTAAAATTGCATTTTCTCTTTCTAAATGTCCAAAATTTTCCAAAATTCCATAATTTCTTAAAACAAATTCTCCAGCTTCTCGATTAATTTCTACAACCTTAATTGAAGTTGTGCCAATATCAATTCCCAAAGATCCTTGGGAAGGCAAAACAAAATCTTTTATTTTTGTTAAAATATTACTAGAAGCATTCATAATTAATATTATAGCAAAATAAAAAAAATAAAAAAGTGAAGGGTTATAAAAAGACAACTAATTTTATTTTAGATTTGTTTTTTCCAATATCATGTTTAGGTTGTAACGTTTCTAAAAATAAATCAAGAAATCCTGAAGGATATTTATGTTTAGATTGTTTTAGAAAAATTGAAATTAATAACTGGGCTTTTTGTCCAAAATGTAATAAAAAATTAATTAGTTTAGAGCCTTGCAAAACCCATAAAAATAATCCTTTAAAAATTTTAGGAGCTGCAACTAATTATGAAAACGCTTTAGTTAAAAAAATTATTTTAGAATATAAATATAATTTTATTGAACCATTAGCTAATCCCCTAACTGAAATTTTAAAAAAATATTATTTAGCTGTTTTTGACCAACAATTAACCAGTAAAAAACCTTTAGTAACCTTTATTCCCCTTTATCCAGCAAGATACCGCTGGCGAGGTTTTAATCAAGCAGAAATTTTAGCTAAAAAATTTGCTAGTGACTTAAATTTAGAATTTGATAAAACTTTGAAAAGAAAAAAATTTAAAAAGCCCCAAATGAAAATTAAAAGCTACCAAGCAAGATTTGAAAACATTAAAAATTCTTTTGAAATTATTGATGCTCGTAAGATTAAAAATAAAGAAATTATTTTAATTGATGACATTTCTACAACTGGAGCAACTTTGATGGAAGGAGCTAAAATTTTAAAACAAAATGGAGCTAAAAAAATTTATGGCTTAGTAATTGCTAAGGGATAAGCTAATTAGATTTTATTAGCCTTTCAAGTTCTTGATAAATGTTAGAAGGATATTCGCCATTAATTATCAAATTATTTAAACCAGCTTGAACAATTGGTTTATCTTCTTGATAGGTAATCCCAAGCCACTTATCATTAGTTAGTAAAATTTTTACTCGAACTGTTTTTGTTTTTACCAACTTTCCGAGTACTTCAGAAATATAATATTCGTTAGTAGTTAAATCGTTTTGATTACTAATTAAAAATTCCTGAAAATATTTTTCTAATTCTTGGAAGATGCTTGTTGTAAAACCAAAAAAATTCATTGAAACTATTTCGTCACCAGTTAAAGAAACCCAGCTTTGATCATCTTTAAGATATTTTATTTGGTCATCAACTTGCTGAATTTTTTTAATTTCCCTTAAGTCTTCTAAAAAGTTACTTTGAGAAACTTGGCAAATTCCTCTTGAAACAAAGCCATTTTTTGAAAGTGTATTTTTAAGCTGATAGCCAATTAGGGCATAATTATAATAATTTGAAGCTCCTTTATTTTCTTTTAGAAATTGAGCTATTTTTATAAAAGCTTCTCTTCCGTAAAAATCATCAGAATTAATAACCGCGAAATTTGTTTTAACAACGTTTTTACAAAGCATTAAAGCATGGGCTGTTCCCCATGGTTTTAATCTTTTGATTTTACCCTTTAAATTTTTTGGTAAGCCACTATCCAATTCTTGAAAAACATAAGAAACTTTAAAATATTTTTCAGCTTTATAACCAATCTTCTCTTTAAAAATTTCCTCAATATCTTTTCTGATTATAAAAACAATTTGATCAAATCCAGCTAATTTAGCATCATATAAAGAGTAATCAATAATAATTTCACCATTGGGTCCAATTGGATCAATTTGTTTTAAACCCCCATAACGATGACCAATACCAGCAGCTAAAACAACTAAAGTCAAATTTTTATTTTCCATAATAAGCTGTTAAATCTTTTATTAGTCTATGAAACTTATAATTAATTGTCAAATAGGACTAGAAAGTTAGAAACTTACTTATTGCTATTATTAACATAATATAATAAATACCCAAGTAAAACGTTTTAAAAAGAAACCTTCTTACTCATTGTTATCCGCTTTGAATAAAGACGCAAACTAATAAATTGATTTTTACTCGCTTCGCTTGTTTGCGGAGGGTACAGGATTCGAACCTGTAAGGGCTTGCACCCACGGCTTTTCGAGAGCCGCGCAATACCATTCTGCCAACCCTCCAATACATTATATAATAATATAAGTGTCCCTGGGAGGAATTGAACCTCCATTAGCGCCTTAGGAGTGCGCTGTTCTATCCGTTGAACTACAGGGACAATTTATTTATTGAAATCTATTATAAATTATAATAAGATAAAAATAAATTAACGGGCCGGTAGCTTAGTTGGTAGAGCGCATGCATGGCATGCATGAGGTCGTGGGTTCGAATCCCATCCGGTCCACTATTATTATATGAAAATTACAAAAGTTATTGAAAAAATTTCTAAGTCTTTGGTCAGAATTGTTAAAGTCGAACCTCAAAGTAATGATTATTTTGAGGAATTAGAAACTGGCTCTGGATTTTTTATTGATAATAATGGGACAATTGCTACTAATAGCCATGTAGTTGAAAAAAATAATTATTGGGTTAAGTGGCAAGATAAAAAATATTTTGTTCAAATTTTAGCTACTGATAAATTTTCAGACATAGCTCTTATTAAAATTGAAGAAAAAAATACTCCTTTTATAAAATTAGGCGATTCTAATAAAATAAAATTAGGAGAAGAAGTGATTGCTTTGGGAAATGTTTTGGGATTAGGTCCAACTGTTTCTAAAGGAATAATTTCCGGAATTTCAAAAAATATTTACGCTTTAGATGAACTAGATGAAAAAACAATTGAATTAAGAGGGGTAATTCAAACAGACGCTGCAATTAATCCCGGGAATTCTGGAGGACCTTTGGTAAATTTAAAAGGCGAAGCTATTGGAATTAATGCTGCCACAATTTCAGGTTACGAAAATATTAGTTTTGCAATTCCAATTAATAATTTTAAAAAAGATTATTATCAAATTAAAAAATTTGGTAAGTTAGTTGAGCCATATTTAGGAATTAAATATATTGTTTTAGATGATAGATTAAAAAATTCTTATAATTTAGATTTAAATTACGGAGCTTATATTATCAAAGAACCATTTGAAAATTACGGAGTAATACCAAATAGTCCTGCTGATTTAGCTGGTTTAAAAGAAGGTGATATTATAACTTATTGTAATAATGAAAAAATAACAATTGATAAGACCTTGAAAGATATTTTAAAAACAATTCAAATCGGAGAAAAAATAAGACTAAAAGTTTTAAGAGAAAACAAAGAATTTGAAACTGAAATTATTTTACAAAGCAAAAATGATTGATTTTTGAAAAAAGATAATTTATACTTAATTAATTAATTAAAAATTATGGATAACGAAGCTTATTGCGTAAAGTGCAAAACCAAAAGAAAAATGGTTGATGCTCAAGAAGTTGAAATCAATGGCAAGGGCGGCAAAAGAAGAGCTCTAACTGGTAAATGCGAGGTTTGCGGCACTAAAATGTTTAAAATTTTGGGTAAAAAATAAATTTATCCAAACTTAAAATAAAATAAATTTGTTTTCCAAAACAAATTTATTTTATTTTATAGGGCCTATAGTTCAATGGTAGAACGCCGCCTTTGCAAGGCGGAGGTAGCAGTCCGATTCTGCTTAGGTCCACCAAAAACTAAATCTCAAATTCCAAGCACCAAATCACAAACAAATTCCAAATTCTAATAACTGAAACTTAAAATTTAAAACTAAAAACTTAAAACAACAATTTAAAGTTTAAAGTTTTTTCTTTCCAGTTGTAAATTGAAGATTAAATTTATTTTGGATTTTGGATTATTGTTTTGCATTTTACGCTTTAAACTTTAAGTTTATTTTTATTATTTATT